>ERZ1027200.276-NODE-276-length-34513-cov-6.509461_pt1 | contig 34513 bp, 28 predicted proteins | sample MGYA00519271_ERZ1027200 | MGnify/ENA primary metagenome ERZ1027200 (study PRJEB26926, sample SAMN06164742) | human gut metagenome | biome: ENVO:00009003; feature: ENVO:2100002; material: ENVO:00002003 | host: Homo sapiens | place: USA | collected 2012 ...
GCAGCAGCTACAACGACCGCGGCAGTTCGAGCAGCGGCAGCAGCTTCAACAGCGGCGGTTCGCGGGGCGGCAGCTCCGGGGGCGGTTACAGCGGCGGCGGCTCGCGCGGCGGCAGTTCGGGCGGCGGAGGACGCGGTTATGGCAGTCGGTAGCAACTAAAACGGAGAGAATTATGAAAAGCATGAAAATAGTGGCATTGTGCGCAGCCTTCGTTGCTGCGGCGCCTTTGCAGGCGCAAAATACGGGTCTCGAATTCGGCGGTTCGGTGCTGAACCACGACATGTTGTGGGCTACCGATCTGGCGCAGCTTTCGCAGACGCACGTTTTCGGCACGGCCCGCGTGATGGGTATGGGCGGGGCTTTCACCTCGCTGGGCGCCGACTTGTCGTCGATGTCGCTCAACCCGGCGGGACTGGGCATGTACCGCCGCAACGAGATTTCGCTCACGCCGCTCGTGCCCATGGCGAAGGCATCGACCGCGGGAACGGCTTCGTGGAAGGGAAACAGCAAATCGCAGTTCGCATTCGCTAACGTGGGCGTCGCCCTGAACGTCTTCGAGAGTTCGAGAAGTTCCCTGACCAGCCTGACGCTTGGTATCGGCATGAACCGCATCGCGGATTTCAACAGCCGCTATTCGTTTTCGTCGGAATCGCGCTACGATCCCGACCGGCCCGACCGGCTGATGCCGACGATCGCCGATATCTTTTCGCAGCAGATGAATAATTTCGGCGTAAGGCCCGACCGCGAGGCCGAGGGCGGAGGCCCGAACGGACCGGTTCCCGTCGATGCGTGGAATCCCAATGTCTGGCCGGCCATATTGGCCTACGACGCCTATATGCTGGGGAACTACGGAACGGTGAAGGACCCGATCTGGGCGGTGGAGCGTATCGGCCGCAACGCTTCGGTGCTGCATTCGATGGATGTGGTGAATTCGGGTTCGATCAACGAGTTCACGATTTCAATGGGCGGCAATATCAACAATATCCTCTACTTCGGCGCGTCGATCGGCATTCAGAGCGTACATAAGAAACTGGGCGTGACCTATCAGGAGGAATACGGCTATTTCAACACGGACGGCATCGGACACGACGGCAGCGGCAATGCGCTCGCCGAGCAGCTCGACGTGATGAATCTCTATCAGGAGATGGAGATGAATGGCAGCGGCGTGAATTTCAAGCTGGGCTTCACCGCACGGCCCCTGACCGGCCTGCGTGTCGGCGTGGCTTTCCATACGCCGACCTACTATTCGCTCGACTATTCCTATCGGGCCGATATCTTTTCGGATATCAGGAATAATGCCGACAACAAGGTGGCTACGGTGGGAAACGCCACGCCACGGGCCAACAACAGCGGCGGCAACAGCTGGGATTTCACCTCGCCGGCGCGCCTGATGTTCGGCGCTTCGTATACGTTCGGCACTTTCGCCATCGTGTCGATCGATTACGAGCGCGACTGGTACAACGGGATCCGCGTGAAGAACGTTCCGCAGTATAACTACTTCTCCGAAGAGGACTACAAGGCGGAGTTCAAGCATAATTTCCAAGGCACGAACTCGATCCGTGCGGGCGTCGAGGTCAAGCCGCTGCCGATTCTGGCCCTGCGCGTGGGCGGCGGTTATACCGATTCGATGCTCAAGGAGCGGGATTTCTATGTGAACGACGCCTATACCAGCATGCCGACGACCTATGAGAGCTACTATTTCTCTGCCGGCGCCGGCGTGAACCTCGGACGCAACACGACGCTGGATCTGGCCTATCAGTATGTCTCCAACAAGCAGACGCAGTACCAGCTCTTCTTCAGCAGGCCCGAAAACGGCGGCGACATGGAGACGTGGAGCGGTCTGTACGACACCTCTCTGAAACGTCACTATCTGGCCGCGACGCTCAGCTTCCGTTTCTGATGCGGCCGTTTCGTCAATATAAAGGTCCGTCCCGGTGACGGACCTTTATTTTTTTATTATATTTGCAGGCTGAAACAAAATCAAAAATAAAGATATATGGCAAAGGAACTCAAGGACCTCACCAAGTCGGACGAGAACTACTCGCAGTGGTACAACGATCTGGTCGTGAAGGCGGGGCTGGCCGAGAATTCGGCCGTACGCGGTTGTATGGTCATCAAACCCTATGGCTATGCCATCTGGGAGAAGATGCACGACGCGCTGGACAAGATGTTTAAGGATACGGGGCATCAGAACGCCTATTTCCCGCTGTTCATCCCCAAATCGTTCTTCTCGAAAGAGGCCCACCACGTCGAGGGCTTTGCCAAGGAGTGCGCCGTGGTGACGCACTACCGTCTGAAGAACGATCCCGAAGGCAAGGGCGTCGTCGTCGATCCCGACGCCAAGCTCGAAGAGGAGCTGATCGTGCGTCCGACCTCGGAGACGATCATCTGGAATACCTATAAGAACTGGATTCAGTCGTACCGCGACCTGCCGATCTTGTGCAACCAGTGGGCGAACGTCGTGCGCTGGGAGATGCGTACGCGCCTGTTCCTGCGCACCGCCGAATTCCTGTGGCAGGAGGGCCACACGGCGCACGCCACGCGCGAGGAGGCGGTCGAGGAGGCCGAAAAGATGATTCATGTCTACCAACAGTTCGCCGAAGAGTGGATGTCGCTGCCGGTGGTGGTGGGCCACAAGTCGCCCAACGAGCGTTTCGCCGGAGCCGAAGATACGCTTACGATCGAGGCGCTGATGCAGGACGGCAAGGCGCTGCAGAGCGGTACGTCGCACTTCCTCGGCCAGAATTTCGCCAAGGCGTTCGACGTGCAGTACGTCAACAAGGAGGGCAAGCTCGAATACGTGTGGGCTACCTCGTGGGGCGTTTCGACCCGCCTGATGGGCGCGCTTATCATGGCGCATTCGGACAACAACGGTCTGGTGCTGCCGCCGAAGCTGGCGCCGATTCAGGTGGTGATGATCCCCATTTACAAGGGCGACGACCAGCTGGCCGAGATCCGCACGCGCTTCGAGGCCATTGCCGCGCAGCTCAAGGCCAAAGGCATCAGCGTGAAGATCGACGACCGCGACAACGTGCGTTCGGGCTTCAAGTTCGCCGAATACGAACTCAAGGGCGTTCCGGTGCGGCTGGCGATGGGACCTCGTGACATGGAAAACGGCACGATCGAACTTGTCCGCCGCGACACGCTCGAAAAACAGACCGTTTCGCAGGAGGGACTCGTGGAGCGTATCGAGGGCCTGATGACCGAGATTCAGGAGAACATCTACCGGAAGGCGCTCAACTACCGCGAGTCGATGATTACCAAGGTCGATACGTGGGAGGAGTTCAAGCAGGTGCTCGACGACAAGGGCGGCTTCCTGCTCGCGCACTGGGACGGCACGGTCGAGACCGAGGTGGCGATCAAGGAGGCCACGAAGGCCACGATCCGCTGCATTCCGATCGACGCGCCCGACGAGGAGGGCGTATGCGTCTTCTCCGGCAAGCCGTCGCACCGCCGCGTACTGTTCGCCCGCAGCTATTAGTCTGCGGCGGGCGCGATGCCGCGCGATCATATGGAATATCCCCGGCGAATATCCGCCGGGGATTTTTCGGCCCGTTGTGTCGGGTGGTGCCGGCCGTGCGGAGAGTTTCGGGATGGGGGAAGCCGGCCGGAAAAACGATCGCCGGTCTTGTGTTTCCGTAAATTTCACTATTTTTGTTCATTGTCGTAAAAACGTGCGTTATGTCCGGTGAGGCTGAAATCCGCAAAAAGAAAATATACCGCGTGACCTTTATCGGTTTCGCGGTCAATCTCCTGCTCGCCGGGATCAAACTCGCGGCGGGTATTCTGGGCCGAAGCGGCGCCATGGTCGCCGACGCCGTACACTCGTTCTCCGACATGGCGACCGACGTGGTGGTGATCGCCTTTGCCAAGATTTCGGCCAAACCCAAGGACGAGGGACACGACTACGGCCACGGCAAATACGAGACGCTCGCCACGATCATCATCAGCCTTGCGCTGGCTGCCGTAGGTACGGGGATTCTGGTGAACAGCATCGGTGCCATCCGCGTCGTTGTGGACGGAGGGCTGCTGCCCCGTCCCGGCACCGTGGCGCTGCTGGCCGCCGCGGTCTCCATCGTCGTCAAGGAGATTCTTTACCGCTATACGGTGCGCGAAGGCCGCCGGGTGTCGAGTCCGAGCATGATCGCCAACGCATGGCATCACCGCAGCGACGCCCTTTCGTCGCTGGGAACGCTGGCCGGCATCGGGTGCGCCTATTTTCTGGGCGATAAGTGGCGCATCGCCGACCCGATCGCGGCGCTCGTCGTGGCGGTTTTCATTTTCAAGATCGCGTTCGACCTGATTCGCACCGGACTCGACGAACTTCTGGAACGTTCGCTTCCGGAGGATGTGGAAGAGGAAATCCTGCGTGTCGTTGCGGCGAATCCCGAAGTGCGGGAGCCGCACAACCTGCGCACGCGCCGTATCGGCGCGTCGATCGCCGTCGAGGTGCATGTGCGCGTGGACGGCGCGATGAGCGTCTGCCGCTCGCACGAGCTCACCGTGGACATCGAACGCCGCCTGCGCGCCCGGTTCGGCGAAGGCACGATGATCGCCATTCATGTCGAGCCGCTCAAGGCGGCGTGCCGTGCGGAGTGATGCCGGGTGGCGGGGCGGATTCCCGCGAAAAACGGCGTGCCGGTTCACCCGCCTCTTCGACCGTTTCGCCTTGACCGCTGATTCCGAATAAAATGCCTTTCGGAGCTGTTCCGGCACGGATTTTGCTGTTTCTGCAATCCGAATAAACAGGCCGGGACATTCCCGCCGGAGTAGAAAGAAATTTGGATTTTCGGAAAAAAGTGTTTATCTTGCCGCTGTCAAGGCTCCGGAACTCCGGGTTTCCGAAAGCCCGAACGATGAAATTATCGACATACACAACTTAAAAAGGATTGCCTATCGGGAAAAGTCTACTCTTAACTACATTTAGGAGACAAGAGTATGAACGTGCAAGTATTAAGTGACCAGGTATTGCTTAATCACTACCTCTCAGGTGACCAAAGTGCCATATCCAAGCTCATCGAACGCCATAGCCGCCGTGTGCGCGACTACATCAATATGATGGTAAAGGACCGCGATGTTGCAGAAGATATCTTCCAAGAGACATTTATCAAAGCCGTGCGTGTAATCGACGACGGCCGCTATACGGACAACGGGAAGTTTCTCTCGTGGGTTTTGCGCATCGCGCACAATCAGGTGATCGACTATTTCCGCGCCCAGCGGCAGAACAAGGCCGTCACCGAAGCCGAAGCCGGATACGATGTATTGGGATCGCTGCGTTTCGCCGAGCGGAACGTGGAGGACGCCATGGTCAGCGAACAGATCGAGCGCGACGTGCGCGCATTGGTCGAGCTGCTCCCTGCCGAGCAGCGCGAGGTGGTGATGATGCGTTATTTCGCCGGTCTCAGTTTCAAGGATATCGCCGAGCAGACCGACGTGAGTATAAACACCGCGTTGGGCCGGATGCGCTATGCGCTTATCAACCTGCGGCGGATGATCAAGGAAAAAAATATGATTTTGTGCTGACCGGCACACAATATTTCCAAAGGCGCGGCGTTTAGTTAGTACAAAGCAAAATTACAAGATGCCTATGGAGGATATTGACAAAAACGAAGTTTCGGACGACGGCATCTCCGATGAAGAAGAACTTCTGCATCGGGAGGTGATTCAGGGTGATGCGGATCTTTACTACCTTCACCACTACCTCTCGGAAGTTTTTCGGAATGGGGATAATTTTTAAGGGTTAATTTTTGATGGGGAAGGGCGCCTCCCGGCGCCCTTCATTTTAAGGGATACGGCCCGTTCGCGCATCTCTTTTTTTAATTGGACGATTATGAAATTCAGCAATGTGAGATTATTGGTCAGGGACTATGAAAAGTGCTTCCGGTTTTATACCGAAAAACTCGGTTTGGAGGCGGCTTTCGATATCGAAGGCTGTTACGGCAGTTTCAAGGTGGCCGAAGGCATCGAGGGGTTGGCGATATTTACGTCCGACCTCATGGCGCCGGTCGCCGGGAACGCAGACAAGGAGCTGCCGGCCGGCTGCAGGGATAAGATGATGGTATCGTTTGAAGTCGACAATGTGGACGAAGCCTTCGAAACGCTCTCTGCAAGGGGCGTGGAGTTTGTCAACCGGCCGACCGACATGCCCGGCTGGGGGATGCGGGTCGTGCATCTGAGAGACCCCGAAGAAAATCTGATCGAACTTTTTACGCCTTTGGCAGCGAACTTATGACACGCATACGAATCAAACGCGTTTACGAACCCGCCGCTCCGGACGACGGCTGCCGCGTGTTGGTCGATAAGTTGTGGCCGCGCGGCGTGCGCAAGGATGCGCTGCATTACGACATGTGGGCCAAGGAGATCACGCCCAGCTCCGAACTGCGCGCATGGTACCACGCCGATCCGCAGACCCGCTGGCCGGAGTTCCGGCGCCGGTATCTCGAAGAGCTGCGCGGCTCGCAGGCCGTGCGGGAGTTTGTCCGCCGCATCGCCGGAAATGAGACCGTTACGCTGCTGTACGCATCGAAAAATGCGGCCGAAAATCATGCGCTCGTCCTGCAGGAATTTCTCGAACATGCCGTGACGGAGATCGCGCACGCCTGACCGGCGTGATGGGCGTTTCGCTCCGGCCGTTCGGTTTTGTGTTCCCATGGCTTGTGCCGTTTTCGGTTGCATCGGTTTCGCCGCCGGGAGGGGCGGTGTGCCGTGGTGTGGGAAAGGGGAAGCCCCTCCTTAGAGGGGCTTCCCGTGTGAAACTTTTTGTGTGTGTGGCAGTCGCTGTTTGGGGATGGCAGAGTTCCCGGTGCGGCGGCGGAGAACAAAAAAAGCCCCTCGGTGCGAGGGGCCTATACGGTGAGAGACTTGACAGCGTGCAAAAAATATCAGCGGTTGCCGAGACATTGGTGCGCCCGCCGCAGCTGGATCGAAAGCGAACAGGCGGCGATGCCGGCGAAGAGCAGCGAAATGCCGACCCAGATCACGACTGCCGTGGTGCCGAATACCAGCGGTTGGAACAGAATCCACAACGAGCAGAGCACCAGCAGGATGCCGCTGAAGACGGTCCAGCCCGATCCGGGGACCTCCATGGCGTTCATGTCGCCGCCCAGACCGATGGCGCTGAATCCGCGCAGCATGAGCCAGAAACCGAGGAAAATCGGCAGCGTGGCGGCCGAAAGCGCGACGTTGAAGATCAGGATGATGCCGAGGATGATTTCGATGATGCCCCCGGCCAGCATCCAGCCGCGGCCCGTGATGAAGTGTTTGTTGGCCGACGAAAGCACGACTTCGAGAATGCCCGAAAAGAGCATCAGCCAGCCGAAGACGAGCGACATGCCCAGATAGCTCTGGGTGGGGTAGACGAATATCAGGATGCCCACGACGAACAGGGCGATGCCGATGATCAGGAGCAGCCACCAGTAACGTACGGCCCGCTTCGAATTTTCGATCAGTGAGGAAAAATTGTTCATAGCATATGGATTTTCCTCCCTCCGGAGCAAATTGCATACCAGAGCCGGAACGCTCAAGTCCTGAGTATGCGTGGTAAAGGCCGTTTTTTCTGCGGGTGTCGGATGCGGGTTTCCGTGGCCGTAGGTCGGCGCCTCACTGCCGCCGCAGATGTTTCGGTGCAGGATGTTTCGGCAGAGATCGCTTCGGCGAAGATGTTTCGGCGCAGGCCGCTTCGCTTTGCCGTAGGTTGCTTCAGCGCGGGTTGTTTCGGCGCGGGTCGCGGGCTTCCGGCGGAATGAGCCGGCCGGAACCGGATAGTCCCGCTGAAGCCGGAGCGCCCCTGTCCGATGCGCTATAATCCCGTCGGATCGTCGGCCTGCGCACGCTCCGGTTGCGGAGTTTCCAGCGGAACCACCTCGCCGATTTCGGGCCGCAGGAGGTGCAGCGCGGTGTCCGCGGCCAATACTGCCTCGGTCGCCAGCGGCTCGTCCCAGCGGTGCTTGGCAAGGGCGTATTTCGAATGGTGGACGGTCATGATCCGCCTTGCACCCAGCTCTTTTGCGGCTTTGGCCAGTTGGTCGGGCATCGTGTGGATGTATTTCCACGCTTCGTCGTACTGGCCGTTTTCGAGAACGGCGAGGTCTATGTCCGGAAACTCTTCTCCGATCTCGGCGAAATGGCGTCCGTATCCGCCGTCGCCGCCCATGTAGATTTTCCGCGCGGGCGTTTGCAGCAGGAACGATCCCCACAACGTCTGATTGGACGACAGCCCGCGGCCGGAGAAGTGGCGTGAGGGGAGACAGCGGACGGTGAATCCGTCGCCGAGCGTCTGTTGTTCGTGCCAGTCCAGCTCGACGATCTTCGCCGGGTCGAAGCCCCAGTACTCGAAGTGCTCGCCCACGCCCAGCGGACAGATGACCGTGCCGATGCGCTCTTTCAGTTCGCGGACCGTGCGGTAGTCGAGATGATCCCAGTGGTCGTGCGTGACGATGAGGTAGTCGATGTCGGGCATCTCTTCGGGGCGGTAGATGTCGGTGCCTTTGAACGGACGGTTGAGCATCGAGAGCGGCGCCGCGCTGCGGAAAACCGGATCGACGAGCGTCCGGCGCCCTTCGGCCTGAATCAGGTAGGACGAGTGCCCGAACCAGACCAGCAGGTTGCTCTTGGGATCGAGCGCCCGCAGGTCGGTGCGGATCGCCGGCACCGCATCGTGGGGACGGAGTCCCTCGCGCTTGCGGAAGAGGAATTCCAATATGCCGCGCAACCGGCTCTTGTCGCCCGTCATCATCGGACCGGCTTCCTGATTGCGGAACCGTCCGTCGCGGTAGTTCGGCGACTGCCGGATGCGTTCGAGCCGTTCGCCTTGGGGCAGACGCCCGAAGCTCGGCAGTCGGACGATGACGAATGCGGCGGCCAGCGCCGCGAGCAGGATGCTTGACAGTATTATCATTTTGCCTCTTTTTTGCTTGCCCGACATGATTTTTCAGGTTTGTATGGTGCAAATATACCGTTTCTTCCGAGACGGTGCGTATACGGATTACGGTTCGGGCTACCATTATTCCGGAAATGTCTCCGGCAGCGGCCGCCGATAGGCTGTTCCGGGCTGTTTTGACCGATGATTCGGCTGATTTGTTCTATTTATTATGATTTAATGCCAAAGTTTTATATTTTTGTGACGGATTGTTTCTGCAATGTGATGCCTTATACGTCTTACTCTGAAAAATTACCGGGACCCGGTTGCCGGATTTTATTCCGCACTCTGGTCTTGACGTTCTGTTTGTGCCTGCTCTCCGGATTCGAAGTCCGGGCGCAGTCCGCGCAACGGAAGTTCGTGGTCCGGGGCCACGTTACCGACCAGACGGGGGCGCCTCTTGTCGGGGTTACCGTCGTGGAACACGGGACTTCGAACGGCGTGGCGACCCTCTCCGGAGGTGAATTCTCCATCAGCGTCGCTCCCGGCGCCGTGCTCGACGTCTCGTGCGTGGGCTATGTGCCCCGCAGTGTCCCGACCGAAAACCGCACCGGGTTGGACATCATGCTGGAGGAGGACGTGAAAGTTATCGCCGACGTGATCGTGACGGCTCTGGGACTGGAACGCAACTATGCCGACCTGACCTATTCGGCCGACAAGATCAAGGGAACGCAGCTCACGAACGTCAAGTCGTCGAACATGATTCTCTCGCTCGCGGGCAAGTCGGCCGGCGTGCAGGTGAACGAAAGCTCTTCGGGCGCGGGCGCCTCCTCCAAGATCAGCATCCGCGGCGTCCGCTCGGTGGCCAGCGACAATCAGCCGCTGTACGTGGTCGACGGCATGCCGATTCTCAACTCCTCGCCTGAGCAGGCCTATACGGCCATCGGGGGTGTCGCCGATGCGGGCAACCGCGACGGCGGCGACGGCATCTCGAACCTCAATGCCGAGGACATCGAGAGCGTCTCGATCCTCAAGGGCGCCCCGGCGGCCGCGCTGTACGGCAGTCAGGCCGCCAACGGCGTGATCCTGATCACGACCAAGAAGGGCAGCGCCGCGAAACGGCAGCCCGTGACCTTCACTTCGAACCTTACGTTCCAGAGCCCTTTCCGCCTGCCGGACTTCCAGAACCGTTACGGGGTGAGCGGCGGCGTCGAAAGCTGGGGAGCGCGCGCCGCGATGAAGGCATACGACAACGCCGGGGATTTTTTCCGGACGGGCGTTACGGCGATGAACTCGCTGTCGGTCTCTTCGGGCACCGAGCAGATGCAGACCTACTTCTCCTACGCCAATACCGCCGAGCGCGGAATCACGGGCTCGAACCGCCTGATGCGGCATAACTTCAACCTGCGGGCGACGACCGGGCTGTTCCGGGACCGGATCAAGCTCGACGGCAACATCAGCTTCATGCGTCAGGTCGTGAAGGACAAACCGGTGCCGGGCGGATTCTACATGAACCCGCTGGTCGGGCTTTACCGTTTTCCGCGCGGCGTCGATATGACTCCCTACCGCGAGCATTTCGAGGTCTATGACCCGGACCGCAAACTCGGCGTGCAGAACTGGATCGCTCCGAGCGACGATTTCGAACAAAATCCCTATTGGATCACCAACCGCATTCGCAGCAAGAGCCTGCGCAACCGGGTCATGGCCTCTCTCTCCGCCGACTGGAAGGTGAACGGCTGGCTGCGCATCCGCGCCCGCGGCAACGTCGATCATATCGACGACAAAGTCCGCCAGAGGTTCTACGCCTCGACGGCTCCGGCGCTGGCCGGGAACAACGGCCGCTACATCGAAAGCGGTTATTCGGAGACCCTTTTCAACGGCGAGGCGCTGGCCCTCTTCGACAGGCGGTTCACGCCCGACTGGACGTTCAGCGCGACGGTCGGCGCCTCCCTGAACGACCGCACGGTGAATTCGCTGCGCATCGACTCGAAGACCGCGTCGCTCTATTACCCCAATGTGTTCAACGTGGCCAATATCGTCATGAACAGCTCGGCCTACGTCGATGAGCAGATCGACGCCCGCCGCCAGATACAGTCGCTCTTCGCCACGGCTTCGGTCAAATACGCCGAGAGTCTCAACCTCGAAGTCACGGGGCGCAACGACTGGGCTTCGACGCTGGCCTACACTTCGCACGAGGGCAGCGGGTTTTTCTACTGTTCGTTCGGCGCGTCGTGGGTCGTCGGCAAGATGTTCAAACTGCCCGAATGGATGTCGTTCGCCAAGGTGCGCCTGACGTGGAGCCGCGTGGGCAACGACATTCCGATGTTCATTACCAACCCGAAGGCCCACATTACGGCCGGCGGGGGCATCAATGCCGCCGATGCTGCTCCGGGCACCGACCTCAAGCCCGAAATGACCAATGCGCTCGAAGCGGGTTTCGAATGGCGTTTCTTCGGCGACCGGCTGGGAATCAACGCCACTTACTACAAGACCAACACCCACAACCAGTTCTTCAAGCTGCCGGCCCTGTCGGGCGAAGCCTATGCTTTCCGGTACGAAAATGCCGGCAACATTGAGAACGAGGGCGTCGAGGTGTCGCTGAGCGCCTATCCGGTTTACGGCAGCGGTCTGACGTGGCAGTCGGTCGTGAACTTCGCGCATAACAGGAACCGGGTGATAAAACTGCACGACGAACTGCGCGAATATGCCTACGGTCCGTCGAGTTTCTCGTCGTCCTACGCCATGAAACTGGTCGAGGGCGGGGCGATCGGCGACATCTACGGCCGGGCGTTCGAGCGCGACGCCGACGGGCATATCGTTTACGAAACCGAGGGCGACTATGCCGGCCTGCCCCGCACCGCGGGCGACGGCAATACCGTCAAGGTAGGCAATGCGAATCCCGTGTTCGCGCTGTCGTGGAGCAACACCTTCTCTTACAGGGGCGCGTCGCTGTCGCTGATGCTGGACTGCCGTTACGGGGGCCGGCTGCTGTCGCAGACCATGGCCGACATGGACTCCTACGGCGTCTCGGCCGCAACGGCCGACGCCCGCGACCGCGGTTACGTGACGCTCGAAGGGCGGCGTATCGACGACGTGAAAGGGTTCTACAAGCTGGTCGGAGGACGCGCCGGCGTGACGGAATATTACATGTACGACGCCACGAATATCCGGCTGCGCGAATTGGCCGTCTCCTATGCGCTGCCGCAGAAGCTGGTCCGCCGCACGCGGGTGCTGAGCGGCGTCACCCTGTCGCTGGTCGCGCGCAACCTCTTCTTCATTTACAACGCCGCGCCGTTCGATCCCGATCTCATCCTTTCGACGGGCAACGATAATCAGGGAATCGAAGTGTACGGCATGCCGACCGTGCGCAACATAGGATTTAATATCAAACTGGAATTTTAAGCATGAAATGCCGGCATACATATCTTTTCGCGGGACTTTGTGCGCTGCTTTTCGGCGCGTGCACGGGTAATTTCCGCGACATAAACGACGACCTCTCCGGCATTACGGACGGCGAGCTGGAAGCCGACAACAACGGTTTGGGATACCGTCTGGGCATTATCCAGCAGGGGGTCTATTTCAATTACGATTTCGGCAAGGGCAAGAACTGGCCTTTCCAGCTCACGCAGAATCTCAATGCGGACATGTTTGCGGGCTACATGCACGACCCGAAACCCCTGCAGGGCGGGAGCCACAACTCCGACTATAACCTGCAGGACGGCTGGAACAGCGCCATGTGGCAGTTCACCTACTCCTATGTGATGCCCGAAATCTACCGGCTGGAGCAGACCGCCGCTGAGCTGATGCCGCCCTTCTATGCCATTGCGAAGATACTCAAGGTGCTGGCCATGCAGCGGGTGACCGACTATTACGGGCCGGTGATTTATACCCATTTCGGCGCGCAGGGCGCCGAATACGTGCCCGACGGCCAGCAGGAGGTCTACATGCACTTCTTCGACGATCTGGACGAAGCTGTAGAGATTTTGTCGGATTATGTCGCGGAGCGTCCGACGGCCGGCGAATTTGCGAAATTCGACCTGTTGCTCGACGGCAGCTATGCCGCATGGCTCCGCTTCGCCAACTCGCTGCGCATGCGTCTGGCCGTGCGTCTTGCGTCAGTCGCGCCGGAGAAGGCCCGCGCGGAGTTCCGCAAGGCGGCTGCCGACCCGTACGGGGTGATCGAGGTCAATACGAACAATGCGGCGGTCAAGACTTCGGGCATCTACTCGAATCCGCTCGGCGCGATCAACCGGAGCTGGAACGAGGCCGTCATGAACGCTTCGATGGAGTCCGTGCTGACGGGTTTCGGAGACCCGCGTATCGCGAAGTTTTTCGAACCCTGCGCCGACGATCTCGTTATTACGGACGACGGCGGGGAATCCGTTTCCGTTCCGTTGAAAGGACAATATCACGGCGTCCGTCAGGGAACCGCCTTTTCGCATAACTATTACGCCGCCTTTTCGCGGCTTACCGTCGAGCCGACGACCGAAGTCGTGCTGATGTCTGCGGCCGAAGTGTGGTTCCTGCGCGCCGAAGCCGCCCTGCGGGGATGGACCGATGAAGACGCCGGAACGTGCTACCGCGCCGGCGTCTCCATATCGTTCGCCCAATGGCAGGTGTCGGGTGCGGAGCAGTATCTGGAAAGCGACGCTTCCGCGGCCGATTACCGCGACCCGATCGCCCCGGAGAACGATATTGCGGCCCGGTGCCGCGTGTCGCCCCGCTGGGACGAGTCGGCGGCCGCCGAGATCAAACTCGAACGGATCATTACCCAGAAGTGGATCGCCATGTATCCCGAAGGCTGCGAAGCTTGGGCCGAGCAGCGGCGGACGGGTTATCCGCGTCTGTTTCCGGTGCGCTTCAACCATAGCAAGGGCCAGAGCATCGACACCGAGACGATGATCCGCCGCCTGCCCTATCCCGCGACGCTCGAAACCTCGGACCCCGAACAATACGAAATGCTTCTGAAAGAGCTTGGAGGTCCCGATCACGGCGGCACCCGCCTGTGGTGGGACACGGGGTGCAATTTCTGAGACTTGTCCGTCGGCCGGAAACTGAAACACACCGCTTTTGCGGTGTGTTTTTTTGTTGTGTCCGGCGACGTCCGGCTGGTCTGTGTGCGGTGAATCCCGGCGGCGTTGCCCGGCCGGGGCTTAGCCCCGGCTCTCCATGCTGTCTACCGAAGGGTTGACCGCCACGACGTCCTGTTCGATCTGCTGCCGGGAGGGGATTCCGTTTGCGGATGCGGGGGCGATGGGGCCGTCGTCAGAAATGTCGTCCGGCGTGATTTGGGTGCGGGTGGTTTCCTGAGTCTGCTGCGGATCGGCGGAAGGCTGTCCCACTTGCATTCCGCCCTTGTTTTCCCGCAGAGCTTCCTTGTCGTATGCAGGTCGTTTCATAATTCGAATTTTTTTTGTTCCGCGTGCAAAGGTCATACCATAGTGCGGACAGTCGCAGGGTATCGTCTCCGACGGGAATTTGCACGGAATTTGGGGCGGGTGCAAAGGTATTCACCGTAAACCGGACGATTATGAAAACAAAGAATTTGTTGCTGGGTATGGCCGCCGTCTGCGGCGGTTCCTTTCAGGCGGTCGCCTGCACGGGCATCGCGCTCACGGCTGCTGACGGCAGTTATGTACAGTCGCGCACCATCGAGTGGGCCCGCGGCGTTTTGCAGAGCGAATACGTCGTCATCCCGCGCGGTCAGCGGCTTCGCTCCTTCACACCCTTGGGAGCCGACGGGATGACCTTCACGGCCAAATACGGCGTCGTGGGGCTGTCCGTGGTGCAGAAGGAGTTCATCGCCGAAGGGATCAACGAAGCGGGGCTGTCGGCCGGACTCTTCTTCTTTCCGCAATACGGAGGGTATGAACCCTACGAACCGGCGCAGAACGACCGCACGCTCGCCGATCTGCAATTCGTGACGTGGGCGCTGACGCAATTTTCGACCGTCGATGAGGTCAAAGCCGCCGTCGGAGACGTACGCATCGTCGCGTTGGAAAAGACGTCGGTCGTACACTGGCGCATCGGAGAGCCGTCCGGACGGCAGGTCGTGCTGGAAATCGTAGGCGGAGTGCCGCATTTTTACGAAAACGAGGTCGGCGTGCTCACCAATGCCCCCGGTTTCGAGTGGCAGCTCACCAACCTGAACAATTACGTGAACCTCTATCCGGGCGACGCCCCCGTCCGCCGGCTGGACGGCGTAACACTGCGGCCTACGGGCGGCAATTCGGGGTTTCTCGGCCTTCCGGGCGACGCTACGCCGCCATCGCGCTTCGTAAGGGCTGCCTTCTACCGCGCCACGGCTCCGCAGCGCGCCACCGGGTTCGAGACCGTACAGCAATGCTTCCACCTGCTCAACAATTTCGACATTCCCATCGGTATCGAACATCCCGAAGGCGAGTGTCCGGACATTCCGAGCGCCACGCAGTGGACCTCGGCCATCGACCTGACCAACCGCCGGGTCTATTACAAGACCGCCTACAACAATACGATCCGCTGTATCGACCTCGCGGGGATCGACTTCGGGAAAACGTCCTATCAGTCCCATCCGCTGGATCCGAAACGGGAACAGCCCGTGGAACGGATCGCTGTTCCGGAGTAAGACGGCGGTTGCGGTCCGTTTTCGGCTGCTTCTTCGTCGGCGTCGCCGGGGCTGAACTCCTCGTCGGCGAAAAAGCCGGCTTGTCCCGTGAGCTGTTTCTGGCGCAGCAGTGCGTCGCGCTCCGTGTCGATATGGCGCATGGTCCACCGGTCGGACTGCCGCGTCCGGATAGGTTTCCCTTTTGCAATCGGCCGGCGGGGATTCCCTGACGACTGGTTGGCCGCTGGCTGTGGTTTCCGGCCGGCGGTTTCTGTGCCCGTCGCACCCATACATTCCGTGCCTTTGCATCCAAAAAACAGAAAGCTGCCCGCGGCAAGGCCGGGCGGCTTTTTTCATGTTCGTCCTGAATATTGGTGTGGAAGCGTTCCATATCGGCTTGGAAAGCTTTTCCGGATTCCGGACCTTTGCCGCGCAAACGAAAAAAACGGCTTTTCGACCATGTCTGTACGACTTTGCGAAATACTGAACTACGGGGATGTCTGCCTGTTTCATGAGACGATTTCCCGGTGTCCGGGCCGCTTCTCGCTGTGGGGCGACCCGCGGGAGAACGGGGATGTCATGCTCGAACCGGGTGCGGATCATCGGCGTTTTACGCTATGGCGGCCCCTCGCCGTCCGTCACCGTTATTGCCGATTGGCGAAACGCTCCAAATTTCAGGACTATAGGGTGAATCTCACGTATGCCGAAATGCGTAAAATAGGATAAGGATAATGTCGTCCTGCTTAAAACTTCAGCGGTTATGAAAAAGGAGAACGAGAGTCCCTATCGTTACTATCGTGTCGTAAGCGTCAAAAAGATCGATCGGTGGTTTTTCGACCGATACGATCATCGCAGAACCCACGCCAAAATCTATGAAACGGTCATCCGGCCCAAATTCGGGATGTGCGAGAATACGTTTCTCGACTACCGTCATGAATCGGACGAGTTGCTGGAACTGTTTCCGCAGTCGGCCAGCGTCGAATTTTCGCTGTGGCTTCCGACAGTACAGACCAAGTACATGGTTCCCGCCGAGGCGAACCGATTCAGCCTGATGCTCTGGGATTCGATCGACAAGGCTTTTCGCTGTATCCGGCGGCGGGAGCCGGGATGCAGCATAGACGCCGACAAGTTACTGACGTATATGACGCTTTATCTGGAAGAAAGATCATCCGTCGGGATGAAGTGACGCAACTTATGAATGAAGAGAGGGGCTGTCCGAACAATTCGGGCAGCCCCAATGTCTTCGGGCGGTCTTTTCGTTTTCGATTCCTGCATCGCCTACCGTCTTTTTACACGGTCTTGCGCCCGCCTGCCCGTTTCGCCTGCGCCGTCGCCGGAAGCGCCGGCTATGACGGGATACTGTTTTTTTGCATGGAGGATGCACGTTGTTAACCGTGTGTCCTCCATGTTTTTTCGTGTTTTCGAATAAGCGGAGGTAGCTGTATTGGGGTGCCCGAAATGAGATGCCTGCGGAGAGGTGTCCGATTCCGGACATCCGGCGTCTGTGATTGCTCTTTGTCCGTTTTCGGCTTGGTGTTTGTATAATATATTGAATACTAATGGTATGTATTTATTGCGATTTGTCTGCTGTCCGGGCGGTCGAATCCTCATTTACGGTATTTTTGCGACCGTATTGAAAAAGAATGGAGTATATGACAAGCGTAAAATTGAAACTGAATAAAGATCGTGTGCGATGCGACGGAACCTATCCGCTGGTGTTTCAGTTGATCCACCGAAGGCAGAAAAAGCTTATTTACAGCCCGTTCAAACTTTATGAGGATGAGTTCGACGAACAGCACGGCAAGGTGCGTTTCGTGTCCGAGGAACGACGGCTGCAACGTGACGTGCGGCGCATGAACCGCGAAATCAGACAGCAGTGGAAAAGTATCGGCAAGCATATCGAAACCTTGGAGCAGCGCCGCGAGACTTACAGTGTTGCGGACGTAGTGTTCCGCTACAAGGTCGAGCACGACAGTTTGAGTTTGCTGCACTATATGGATCAGCAGATCGCCTACCGGGAGCGTCTGTCCAGATTCGGTTCGGTTGCCGCCTTGCGCAACACACGATCGTCCGTCTCGTCGTTCATCGGCCAGAGAATCGTGGTCCTTTCGGATGTGAACGGCGCTTTCATCCGTGATTACGAGGAGTGGTTGCTGCGCCGGGGCGTGTGCTATAATACCGTATGTTATTATATGCGCAATCTGCGCTCGGTCTATAATCAGGCCGTGCTCGACGGCTACCCGATGTCCGAAAACTATCCGTTTCGCTTTCTGCATTCCAAACCGCAGCACACCGTCAAACGGGCATTGGGGCGGGACGCCATGCGTCGTATTGCCGACATCGACCTTTCGGGCCATCCTCATCTGGATATGGCCCGCGATCTGTTCATGTTCAGTTTCTTCAGCCGTGGCATGCCGTTCGTAGACATGGTTTTTCTGAAAAAGAGCGCAGTCAACGGGGGCGTGATCAGCTATCGCCGTCACAAGACCAACCAATGGCTGCATGTGGAGGTGACGCCCCAGCTGGCCGGGCTGATGGAGAAATATGCCAATGAATCGGAGTGGGTTTTTCCGGTTCTGAAAGATGCGGAAGACAAACAGATGCAATACCGGCTTTATCGTGTAGCCCTTGAGCGCGAGAACCGCAATCTGAAACGGGTCGGGGAGTTGTGCGGTCTCGACACCGTCTTGACGGCTTACGTGGCCCGGCATAGCTGGGCGACGCTGGCCAAGGAGACCGGCGCCGCGATTTCGGTCATCAGTGAAGGGCTGGGGCACACCTCGGAAAAGACGACGCAAATCTATCTGAAAGAGTTTGACCGCAGGGTCGTCGATCAGGTCAACAAAAAGGTTTCTTCGCTGTAGGTCCCGGACCTGCGGCGAAGCCCATTTTCAGGGTGGAAAATTTGCAAAATAATTTCCGAGTTTATATCTTTGCCGTACGATTCCCTATTCACAATAGAGCATTACATAGTCTTGTGATACTCTGTTTCATCCCAAGTCATTTCAAAAACAAAACAGATCGAGAAAACCGGCCTTTTGCCATGATTCTCCGATTGTGTGTCACAGCGGTATATTTCCTTTCGGAAGTTGCCGCTTTTTTTGTATATCCTGCACATTCGCAATAATTTGAACTTGTTTTTCGGTGTGGGCGAATCCTTTTGCGCTGTTGTCGGAACGGGATTCGTGATCTGTTTTCCGGCTGACGTTCGCACAGGGGAATACTACCGTACCGGTCACTCAAGTTTGCGTGTGTCATCGCCGGAGTCGGGAGGTTGCCGACGCTATACCGGCAAATTTGTTTCAGCAACCGTTTTCGTCGTTTTATATTATGCGAAACGACGCAATTCATGTCGATACGCAGCGCTGCGAAACCGGAGGAGTCACGAAAATCCCCCCCCCCTCCGGGCGGCGGGGAGATTGTGTGTTTAAAGTATTGTATGTTAGAATGGTGTGTAGCGTGCAAGTCCTCTTCCTGCGATAGTGTCACCGCATGACTGTTTCCGAGACTCCGGCCAACGGGTTCTGTCCCCGCGTCTACGCAACAACGCGGGGTGACAAGGTGTTCGTTTATATGCAATAAATCGTGACGCAACAATTTATTATCCATAAATGACGCTTTTTATGGCTTTTGTTCCGGCAATGTTTCAGAATCCTACATCTTAATGTTATCTGAATAAGATTAATACCGTTTCAAATCCGATACAAAAAGTATTGCGGTGAACTCTGAAACATTATATGCTTTTCATCTGCTTGCAAATCAGTGTTTTTTGCATGTCAAAATCTGGCCGATGCTCTATTGTGAATAGAGCATTGCGGAAAAATCGAAGGTCGCATGACGACAATGCTGTCATAAGTTTCCGAATGATAGTGAATTGATACGACATATGTAAAATAAGCTGATGCAGATGAAAAAGATTGTCTTGTTTTTAATATCGGTGTTGTTCTTCGGGGCGCTTTATGCGCAGGAGTCTCCACAGGCCGATACCCTTGGGGTGAAGGTTTATTTCCGAAAGGGGTATTCGATTCTGGAACCTGCCTATCGGGACAACGGGGCGCGTTTGGATGCTTTTGCCGCGCAGCTCGAAGCTTTGCAGCGGGATACGTTGATCCGCGTGAAAAGGATTCGTGTTGCCGGTACGGCTTCGCCGGAGGGTACTGCCCAATTGAATGAGCGTTTGGCGGAGAATCGGGCGAAGAACATCATCGCATGGTTCGGGGAGCGGTTTTCGTTTCCGGGGATTTCTTTCGACGTGCATGCCGAGGGCATCGACTGGGCCGGACTGGCGGCCTTGGTCGAAAGCTCGGAAATGCCTTACCGCGACGAGGTGCTGAATATTCTGTACAATACGCCTGAATGGGTGATCCGTGACGGCAAGGTGGTGGACGGACGCAAACGCCAGTTGGGGATGTTGCGCGGCGGCCGTGCGTGGTGGTATATGGCGGAGCACTTCTTCCCGCAATTGTGGAGCGGCGGCATGCACCTGAGCTGCGAAATCGAGCGGCGCATTCTCCCGCAACCGGAGCCAGAATTAGCGCCGGAGCCGGAGCCGGAGCCGGAACCGCAGCCGGAACCGGAACTTGCAGAGGAGCCGGGGTGCGAATCCGTCCCGGCCCCGGAATCCGTCGTCGGGCAGGTCCCGGCGCCGGAGCCTGCCGCGGAGATCGCCGAACAGCCTGCAGTATCCGAGCGCACGCCTTTCTATATGTCTTTGAAAACCAATTTGCTTTACGACGCGGCGCTCGTGCCCAACATAGGTGCGGAATTCTACGTAGGCCGCGGGTGGTCGCTCGGCGGCAACTGGATGTATGCATGGTGGAAGAGCGACAAGCGTCATAATTATTGGCGCATCTACGGCGGCGAGCTCGACCTCCGCAGATATTTCGGCCGCCGCGCCGCGGAAAAACCGCTTACGGGGCACCATGTCGGCCTTTACGGCCAGATGCTGACCTATGACTTCGAAAGGGGCGGCAAAGGCTATATGGGCGGCAAGCCGGGCGGCACGCTCTGGGACAAGATGAGTTGGGGCGTGGGACTCGAATACGGTTATGCGCTGCCGATCGGCCGTCGCCTGAATCTGGATTTCGGCATCGGGATCGGTTATCTGGGCGGCGAGTATTGGGAGTATAAGCCCGTCGACAACCACTATGTATGGCAGGCGACGAAACAGCGGCATTGGTTCGGCCCTACGAAAGCCGAGGTTTCGCTCGTATGGCTGATAGGTAGCGGCAACATCAATCAGAAAGGAGGCAAACGATGAAAAAGATATTCCATACCGTGACAATGGCGGCAGTCCTGACTGCCGCGGCATCCTGCGAGCATAAGGACCTGTGCTACGACCACTCGCATACGGTCGATGTGAAGGTGGCCTTCGACTGGAAAAATGCACCCGGCGCGGCTCCGGCATCCATGTCGTTCTACCTGTTCCCGACCGGCGGCGGGGAGGCCTTGCGCTACGATTTCACCGACTGCACGGGCGGCACGATCCGCGTTCCTGTCGGGAATTACGAAGCGTTGTGCCTGAACAGCGACACGGAAAATATCAACTATCGGAATACCGAATGCCGGGAAACCTTCGAGGTGACCACACGCGCCGCCGATCTTCTGTCGGGGCTCTCCGTTTTAGGCGTGCTCTCCGACGGCGTGCCCCGTGTCGACGGTACGGAGGATGAACGGGTGATATTGCCTCCGGATATGCTTTGGAGCGATTGCGTGGAAAGCATAGAGTTGAAACGGACCGACGGCACAACGACTGTCACCCTCCGTCCGGAAATGTCTGTTTGCCGCTATTCGGTCGAGATTCGCAATGCCGCGAATCTGAAATACGTGTCGGGCATCAGCGGTTCGCTGTCGAGCATGGCGGAAAGCCTCTATCCGGGCGTGGGCTGCGACGCGACCTGCAAGATGGGGGCTACAATCCCTTTCGATGCAGCCGTATCGGCCGACAAGAGCACCGTCACGGGCGGACTGTTTGCTTTCGGATGCCCCTCGGCGCGGAAGACCCACACGCTGACCATCTACGCCGTGCTGTCCGACGAGAGCAAATGGTATTACACCTTCGATGTGACGGATCAGATTCACTCCGCTCCGAATCAGCGCGACGTACATATCGTCTTGGACGGGCTTCCGCTGCCCAAGCCTATCGTCAACGGCGGCGGTTTCCAGCCCGATGTCGACGATTGGCACTCTGTGAACGTCGATATTGAAATGTAATAATCCTTCCCGTTTTGCGGGAGCAAACATCAAATAACACCTTTTTTAATTTTTTACATCATGAAAAAATCCATGTTTTTTGTTGCCGGAGCCGCTCTTGCTCTGGCCGCGTGCTCGAAGGACGAACCGGTGAGCACGAACAACGGCAATGCGATCGATTTTCGTGCTGCCATGCAAACCCGTGCCGCAGAAACGACGACGGCCAACATCGCTAAATTCTTTGTTACGGCGTTTGACAAGAACGGCGCCAACTATTTCACCGATGCGGAGTTCGTCAAAGACGGCTCGTTTTTCACCTCGACGCCGTCCTACTACTGGCCCAGCGACGGCAGCAACCTCTCGTTCTTTGCTTACTCGCCTTCGAAAGATGATCTGGGCGGCACTTTGACGCTTAGCAAAGACAGCAAGACGCTCGTCGATTTCGCACCCGCAGCAGCTATTGCCGACCAGAAAGATTTTATCACCGCCACTGCCACCGGCAGCAAAAGCAATGAATCGACCGGCGTAGCCCTGACCTTCGAACACCGACTCTCCCAGATCGAGCTCAAAGCCAAGAATGCTAACGAGGGATATGTTTTCAAGGTGCAGGGCGTGCGTATCGGCAAGCCTATTTCAAAAGCCTCGATAGATTTCGAAACCGGCATATGGAAGCTGGCAGGTGAAGAAAACAAGGCAAACTACGAAGTAACCTATACGGGGCAGGAAAAGACCTTGGGGGCCACGGCCGTTTCGATCATGGCCACGGAAGGCGACAATGCCATGCTTCTGCCGCAACAATTGACCGCATGGAGTTATGAGGACAAAACCAACACACTCAATGGTGCATACCTCGCCGTGAAGGTACAGATTACGACCAAGGACGGCGCCCGCGTCTTTCCTGCGGAAGCCGCCGGCGAATACGACTGGGTGGCTGTCGCTATCGGTACGAAGTGGGATGCCGGCAAGAAATACGTTTATACGCTCGATTTCACCAACGGCGCCGGTAAGGTTGATCCTGAAAAGCCCGAACCCACCGATCCTACCGATCCGGACAATCCGGGCGAGGATGTTTTCGGAGGAGCCATCAAGTTTACGGTTAGCGTAAGCGCTTGGGTGAACGCTACGGAGGATATCGAAATGTAGCGAATTGTTCGGCTGCCTGCGGCCGAACAAACGGATCGGGCGGGGTTGAACCGCGGAAGCACCACGTGCGTTAATGAGGCGTAATGTGCGGGTGCGTGCGGGGAGGACGCAGGAAGCATCCTCTGTCCCCTCCCGATCGCTGAAGACGGAACGGAGTGCGTTCCGCAAGCCGATTCAAACGAAATCAGGATTTGAGTTATGAGAAGATTTTCATTCGATAATTTCCTTGCCGCGGTCGCCGCGGTGGCCATTCTTCTGCCCTCCGCCTGCTCGGAAGACCCGACTGCGGAAAACGCCCTTTCGGGCCCCATGCTGCGCTTCGAGGTCGTCGATGCACACGGCTGGCAGCCCTCGTCGCAGAGCCGCGCCGCCGGGGACACGACGAACGCTTCGGAGTACACGGATGTCTTTACGTTGCAGGGCGAAACGCCTGCCGACACCTTGTTTTTGCACGCTACGGTTTCCGAACGTGCCGATACGACGCATATGATCGGGGCTGAAGTCGCGGAAACCCGTGCTGCACCGGTCGCAACGGCAACCTTCTACGATTCGTTCGGCGTATTGACCTATGTCTATAACGGATTGTGGAGCGAAACCTCCTGCCGCCCGGGCTATATGTACGATGTCGAGGTGACGAAGGCGTCCAGATGGGCGACGAACTATTTCTGGCCCGGCGGCGATCGGAAAGTCCGGTTCTTCGCCTATGCGCCCTATAACGGGCAGGGTATCGTCCTTTCGGACAAGACGAAGGCCGGGACTCCGACGGTTGCGTATACGGTTCCCGACGAGGTTGCCGATCAGCAAGACCTGCTGGTGGCTGCTCCCGACGAACTGAGCGGCAAGACGGACGGTTCTGCGCGCCTGACATTCCGGCATGTGCTGACCGCCGTGCGCTTCACTACGGGTAGTGACGTGCTGCCGGGCAAGGTGTCAAAAATTACGCTCAAAGGCGTCTATGGTTCGGCTGTACATACGATGGGTGCCGACTTGTGGAGCGAACATACCGCTCCCGCCGATTTCCGGCAGTCGCTCGATGTTACCGTGAGCGGATCGAAAAATCAGGTGATAACCCCTTCCGAGGCTACTTTCATGATGCTGCCTCAGACTTTGCCGGCCGACGCCTCGATCGAAGTCATTTACACGGACGATTTGACCGGCATACAGCGGACGCTGACCGCTTCGATCGGCGGTGCCGAGTGGCCGATGGGTAAGACCGTCACCTACCGGATTTCCACGAAGAGCATCTCCGTCGAGTCGATCTTCGAAGTTCCGGAAAAACTCGACTTCACGTATCAGGGTGGTACGGAATGGGTGAACGTTTCGAGCGTAGTGAGAATTTCCCGTCCGGGCGATCCTGCGAGAAGCGCCCCCGTGCCATGGACTGCCGAGTACGTCGAGGCGGATGCGTGGGGAGGTTACGAGGTCGTTTCCCGGCCCGAATGGTGTTCCGACAAGGATCTTAGCGGAGAAGGAGGCAGTATGGCTGCTGAGTTCTCAATTCCCAGTCAGCGGCAGACCGTCAGTTCCAATGCGAACAATATGCTGTTGGCCATAGCGACCTCGATCAACTCGACATCGGGATATCTGCCTTACAACCTCGCAAATGCGACAGGCGCTCCCGACATCGAGAACACTGCGAATTGCTACATTGTCAATGCCCCGGGCATCTACTCCCTGCCGCTGGTCTACGGCAATGCCGTCAAGGACGGGGAGCCCAACCCTTCGGCCTACACTTCGACTGCGGGCGGGACGAACATACTGAGCCGCTTTGTCAATCACCTCGATGCCCCTATCACGGATCCCTATATCTACAACAATGCGGATTGCAGCCCTCTCTATGCCGTGCTGATATGGCAGGATGAGCAAGATCTGGTGACGAATGTCACCCTCGAGTACGACAGACGCAGTCTGACGTTCGAGGTGCCGAAAGCATCTATCAGACAAGGTAACGCCATCGTTGCCGTATGTGATGAGAATTACCGGATCATGTGGAGCTGGCATATCTGGGTCACGGATTACGTGCCGGGGCTCGATCCGACCGTAACCGACAGTTACAATCCGGATAAAACGCGCCGCGACAAGGTCGTGACCGATAATCAGGGAGTGCAACATACGTTTATGGGCGTCAATCTCGGCTGGTGCGATCCCGAAGCCACGACCTATGTTGCCCGCAGCGCCACGGTTCGTTTCACGCAAAGCATTACGGGAAAGGTGTTGATTATGAAGATCAATCAGTTGCCCCATGTCGATATGTACCGTGTCACCGCCCCCGGAAACAATACTTATTATCAGTTCGGACGCAAGGACCCGATGTTGGCGGGTATTGACGCCGATGCCAATAAACCCTGTTATTTCCAGAATGCCGGCTATCGATTCGATGGTGACGGCGAGGGGGCGGTAACCGTGGGAACATCCATACAGCATCCGTTTGTGTTCTACAATGACGGCGGCTCGTCTTCTTCCAATTGGTGTTCCTCGTCTTATCATAACCTTTGGAATGCCGATAATGCAGTTGCGACAGCGAACGACGATCCGGTTGTCAAAACTATTTACGACCCCTCTCCCGTCGGCTATCGTTTGCCCGCTCCGAATGCGTTCACGGGTTTCACGTTCAACGGCGACGCTGTTGCAGGGGCCTCCTATTTCGGTTCGCGGTTCAACTCGCCCTATGCCTCGGAGACCGATGTCAGCAGCAATTTCGGGTGGGAGTTTTATTGTAACAGAATGACGGGCGAAGGCGGTTATGATACCGCAGGCGGTACGGTCTTCTATCCGGCTGCGGGGTGTCGTAGCAGCTCGACGGGCAGGGTGAACGACTACACGCTCTCGGGCTACTACTGGTCGGCAGGGCCGTACTCGACAGGCAACGGCCGTTGCCTGAACTTCAACTCGGCGGGCATCGACCCGCTGAGCAACGGCGGCTACGCTGCCGCCTACGCGGTGCGTCCCGTCCGGGAATAAGTTCTATTCGCATGAAAAACGATATGCTATGAAAATGTTTGTTTCTCCATCTCATTCAACTTCTCTGCGGGCAATGGCGGCCATTCTGGCGCTGCTGACGGCAGGCGCCTGCTCCGACATCCGTCCCGGAGTGGAGGGCCCGATGACCGATGCGGCCGCCATGCGCTTCGGAACGACGGAGATAAGTTCGCGCACCACGCTTTACGACAAGGAATCCTTGCAGCAGGACGGCGCGGCTTTCGCCGTGTGGTGCGCCATGTACCCGACTGCGGGCGACAAGACGAAATACGTTACGGTCTTCGACCGAATGCCGGTTACCTATCACACCGCCGATAACGGGTGGAGCTACGAGGGGGTGCAGTACTGGATACCGGGCTTCACCCATAACTTCCGCGCTTTCTTCCCTGCCGAGATCGACGGTGCGCCCGTCGCTGTCGGGGTGCAGGATCTCGACAAGGGCGATGCGATGCACCTTGAGATTTCCGAGTTCGACCTGACGCAGGGCATCGACCTGCTGGCGGCCTCGACCGAGCCCCATGTCTGTCTCCCCGGCGCCCAATGGCCCACGGTGAACGGCGTCGAGGTCCGTACGGTGAACCTCGCATTCCGCCACCTGCTCTGCGGCATTGCGATAACGGGAACGGCGGATGCGGCTCTGGACGCCTCCGAGCGCGTCGTGATCGAAAGCCTGAAAATTTACGGCATGAGCCGCAAGGGCAGTTGGTCGGGGGCCGGTTCGGGTGCGGCCGGCACGTGGACCCCGTCCTCCGATGTTACGACTGAGACGAACCCCTATGCCATGCCGGTGTCCCTGCAAGGTTCGGGGTCCGTTACTCTGGCGGCGGGCCAGACGTGCGATTTCGTGACTTTGGACGATATGCTGCTTATGATGCCTCAGCCCGTCACGGAGGATTTCGTGCTCGAAATCGGCTACCGGTACCAAACCGCGCCGGGAAACCTCTATGTGGTGCAGGCTCCGCTCTCCGCGGCATCGCTCGCGGCAGGATGGGAGGCCGGGTATAAATACCATTACCGCTTTACCGTGGGCGGCAGCGACGGTATTCTGTTGGACGCGCCAAGCATTACCCCGTGGACCGATGGCGGTGATACGGATGTCGATATTCTGTGACACGGTTTATGAAAATTATGACAAGATGAAAACGAAAATCACACCTTTCATCCTTATTCTGGCCTTGCTGGCTTCGTGCGGTAAGGACGGGTCTCCGGACCTTCCGAATCAGGGAACTGCCCCGGACGGCACGCGGACGGCCATCGTCCCCACGGCGATCCTGAGCGTCGACGCCTCTTCCATGAGCCGTGCATTGAGCGGTCCCGTCACGGGAGACAAATTCCCGGACGGTACGGAAGACCTGTTCGCCGTAACCGCATACAAGGGCGCTGCGGCCCCGACCACGGATTACAGCGGCGCTTACTTCGACAACGCGGCGGTCCGGTCCGACAACGCGGGTGTCCTGAGCTTCTCGGCTCCCCGATATTACCCCGGCGATGCGGAGAAACTCTATTTCTACGCTTACAGCCCGGTCAGCGCCGGCGGCTATGCGGTAGGAACGGCAGGCGCCGCCCCGACCGTTACGTGGACCATCGACGGGCAGCAGGACATCATGTGGGCCAAAGAGGTAACCGGTTTGGGCAAAGCCTCGGCAGGAGCCCAGCCGCAGCCCGCCTTCACCTTTACCCACAGATGCAAGCAAGTGCGGTTCTTCGTGAAAAGGGACCGGAATTTCCCGGCCGGCGATGCGCTCACCTCGCTGAAGATCACCGGAGCCAAAACCACGGCCGTGCTGGACCTGAATACGGGCGATGCGGTATTCGGCGGTTCGGGCGAAATTCCGGTTTTCGACGGTTCGATGACGATGACCGAAACGGCGGCACAAGCCGGCGATGCCGTGATGTTCGAACCGGGGCAGACCTTCACGGTGGAGGCCGCAGCCGGGGGAGCTGTCTTCTCGGGTGTCCGGATAACGCTTTCGGGCGATGATGCCGGACAGGCAGGGAAGAACTACAAGGTGACGCTGACCTTCCATCGGGAGGAGATTACGGCCTCGGCCACGGTAGTAGCCGAATGGAAAGACGGAGGTGAAACCGATATGGAGACAACGCCTGTAACTTACCCTTACGGCATCAACGGCAATACCATTGTGGTAGTGGATGCCTATGGCACAGCCGACCCCGTCCTGTACCCCACCCACGAGCCGTGGACCGTAACCCCCGCCCATGCGGAGAAAACCTGGGATGCCAACGCTTCGGGCTTGAATACCTGCAGTCAGAAGTTCATGGTGGCCAAGGCCGATGCCAAAGGCAAGGGTGGCAGTGCGACATCCATTACCTGGTACGAGGCTTCGGGTACGACGCATGCCACCTACAACCCCAACGGTTACTCGGCCTGCGCCCAATACAGCGAGGCTTCCGACCAGAGCGACAAGGGTACGTGGCGGCTGCCGACAGAAAGGGAGCTGAAATTGATCTACGATGTGAAAGCCGAGCTTGCCGTTGTCATACCCAACTTGAGTTATCTCTCGGTTACTGAGTACTCTGGCTCGAGCTCGATCGTATGGAACGTGTCTTTCTCCAGCGGGTTTTGCGGCAGCTCCGGCAGGAGCCAGAAAACCAGCCGCGTGCGCTGCGTCAGGGATCTTTAACGGCCCTGCGGGTCGCCTTAACCCTCCGGGACTTTATCCCTTTGGCGCCGGCCATACGCAGAGGACCGGATTCGGAGACGAATATATGGAACGGATAAAAAGCGAGATGAATACAGATATATGGAAAATACAGGAATAAAGAACAGGAAAATGCGGGCCCGCCTCGCGGCAGGCACATGGCTGTTTGCGGCGGCCCTGCTTCTTGGCGGTTGTTCCAAGGAGTCCGCCGACGAAGGCACGGACGGCTGCCGGGTGGAGATTACGCCCCGGAGCGGGCTTCCGGTCTCGGTTTCCGCGCAGGGAACACCTACGCGCTCGACCGCCGATCCTTTGCAGGAGATGGATATGTGGTTCGCGCGCTCGGACGAGCGCAGCGCAGGTGTGTGGGGCGACTACGGTACGGCGGCCTTGAAAGCCGTCCGCACGGGCGGCAGCGGGGAGCAACCACTGACGTTCGATCTCAGTCAGTATTACCTGACCAACGGCCTTAAAACCCGCATGGCGGGCTGGTATCCCGGTGGGGCGACCGCGGCCGGCGACGCCTCGGGGAAGGGCTATTACGATGCCGCAGCCGGGACTGTGAGCTGGTTTGTCGACGGCAGCCGGGACATCCTCACCGCACCGCTGGGAACAGGCAGCAAGACGGAGGCCATGCCGGTTATTGAGTTCGGCCATGCCCTCGCGCAAGTGCAGGTGTATGTCTACGCCGACCCCGGAGTATCGGCACAGTGGGGACAATTGAAGTCCATACAGTTGCTCGACCAGAACGACGTTTGTACGCTGAAACTGTCCGGTGTGACCGAAGCGTCGGCGCCCGTTGGTTACCCGGACGGCGGCAAAACGCCGTTCACCCTGGCCAATGCCATACTCACGGAGATTCCCGAGGGTAAAGACAATGCGGTCGCATTCGGCGATCCGGTGATGATCGCCCCGCAGAGTAGCAAGAACTACCAGTTGAAGCTCCTGTTGTCTACCGACTCGCACAGTCCCAAACAAGCTTTTGCACCCGCCCGGGCCTATCTGGCCGGCGAAGCGGTCAAGCTCTATATCAGGTTCACGCCGTTAGCCGTGGAGGTAGATCCTACCGTCACAATCGCCAACTGGGTGACGGCTGGAGAGTTGAATACCTATCCGAAAGTTATAAACGGCAATACGATCGTGGTCTCGGATGACCTCGGCGAGGCCGACCCGAGACGGTATCCTACCCACGAGGTGTGGACCGCAACTCCCGCTCATGCGGAAGACGTATGGGATTCAAACGCTTCGGGCTTGAATACCTGCAGTCGGAAGTTCGAGGTCGCCTCGAAAAAAACCGGAGTATCAACATGGCAGAACGCCCACGTCAGCTGCCAACAATACAGCCAGGCTTCGGATGATGCCGGTACATGGCGCCTGCCTACCATAAGGGAACTGGGGCTGATATATAGTAAGATAGGCGACCTTACGGCCGTGAGCGACATCGGAACCGGCTATTATTGGGCGGCTACCGAGGCTGCTTTCGTCAGCGACGATGCGTGGGAGCTGAGGCTTGACACCGGCGGCAGGAGCAAATACTCCAAGAACGCCAACAACAGTGTTCGCTGTATCAGGGACCTTTAGCGTCCCTGCCCGGTGTTTTCGCCGAAGGCGGCCGCACGCGGACGGGATGCCGAAAGGAATGACGGAATACGCAACAAAGGAGAGATAAACAAAGGATATATGGATATGACAAGAATAAAGAACAAGGGAGTGCGGGCCCGCCTCGCGGCGGGTGCATGGCTGTTTGCAGCGGTCCTGCTTCTTGGCGGTTGCTCCAAGGAGCCGGCAGAGGGTATGGACGGTCCTTCGGGGCAGGTCGCCCTCGACTTCTCGATAGAGGGTATCGAGAAGATGCTGCCCGCCACCAAAGCCGCCCTCGCTACGGGCACTACCGTGCGGGTGATCGCCTACAAAAGCGGTGACTCGAACCCTGCAACGGAAAACTACGCGAACGAATGCGCCTACTACTGGAACGGTACAAAGCTCGTACCGTGCATGGTAGACGCCAACGGCAACAAGACCGCCGATCTGCCCGATTGGGCTATGACGCTCCTCCCCGGCAGTTACGACTTTTATGCCGTATCACCCGCCCTGCCGCTGGCTGCGGACAAGACGAAGCTCGCAACCGCCATCGCCAACGGAGTGGACTATGCCGCCTCGGACAAGACGACCGGGACGATCCCTATCCAAACTACCCCTTATGCGATTACGTTGAACGAGCTTCAGCGCAAATGCGCCCGGTTGACGTTCGTGGTTCGCAAAGAGGACTACGTAAGTTCGGACAACATACGTATCCTCGCCTTTAGGGTGACGACGGGACTGGCTGCGGCCAGAAGCGGCGTGACGGTAGGCGGGGACATAGCTCCCGCCTCGTCCGGAACGCAGAGTCTCGAACTTAGGAGCTACGACTTTACCGTCAGCGGAACGACTGCTACCCAGGATACTCCTTCGGTCGTCCTGCCCCTGAGCGGCGCGGCGCTATCTCTGCAGCTCGATGTCATAGTGGACGGCACTCAGTGGAAACCGTCCTTTACGGGCATGTTGTCCTGCACCCTCGAAAAAGGCAAAGCCTATACGATCACCGCGACCTTTGCGGAAATCATGGAGATTACCCTGTCCGAATGGGATGCCGAGAATGGCAACAACCCCGACCTTGGCGATCATTATCCCTATGTATCCGACGGTAATACGATCGTCATGCAGGACCGCTACGGCTTTGCGCAGAGGTATCCCCTGCATGCGCCGTGGACGCAGACTCCAGCCCATGCGGAATCCGCCTATGGTTCCAATAATTCGGGATTGAATACTTGCGGTCAGAAGTTCATGGTGGCCAAGGCCCATGCCAAAAACAGCGAAGGCAATCAGGAGTCCATGACTTGGTACAGCGCTTCGGGGCTGTCGAATGCCTCCTATAACCCCCAAGGTTACTCGGCCTGCCCTCAATACAGTGAAAAACCGGACCAAAGCGACAAGGGTATGTGGCGGCTGCCGACCATAAGAGAACTGAGAGTGATCTCAGATATGAGCGCCCAGGGAAAACTTACTGCCCTCAATCTACCAGCCGTAAGTTACTGGTCGGCTACCGCCCGCTCGACCGGGAGTATGGTGTGGTACGTAAACTTCAGCAGCAACAACGCGGGCAACGCAAGCTTCTTCAACCGCTACTATGTGCGCTGCGTCAGGGACCTTTAGCTGGGGCGCCTTAACCTTTTCGCCGGCGGCGGTCATACACAGAGGGCCGGGTTCGGAGACGGACATATGGAACAGATAAAAAGCGAGATATGGAAAAGACAAAAATAGGAAACAAGGGAATGCGGGCCTGCCACGTGGCGGGCACATGGCTGTTTGCTGCGGCCCTGCTTCTTGGCGGTTGCTCCAAGGAGCCGACAGAGGCGATGGGCGGCCCGACAGACGGTCAGCCCATGGAGATCACCCTCTCGCCCGAGTCTATGGGCGAGGTGGCGATGGATACGCGCGCTGTGAGCGGCGTGGACGAAAACAGGATAAAGGACCTGTGGGTGATTCAGTTCAACGCCGACGGTACGGCGCTCCTGCAAACGCCGCAGTATATTACGACGGTGACCAGTTGGGGAACCTCCTATAAGGTCAGGGCGAAGATCATCAAAACCTCGGACAGCAGCCTCTACTTTATCGCCAATACGGGCGACAATACGCTTTATAGCGATGTCACGACTGCGGCCGATGTGGAATCGAAGACCTTGGCGGTCACGAACGAAGCCAGCCTCGCTCCGGGAAATGCGCTGCCCATGTGCGGCTGTTATACAGGCAAGCCCTCGGCCTCTGTGTCAGACGTTGCCATGAAACGTGCCGTGGCAAAAGTGACCTTCAAACTGGCCGTCGATATTCCCGGTGACTTCGCGCTTACGAGCGTCAAGGTCTATAACGCACCCACGGCGCTGCAACCCTTCCGTGACACTTCCAAGCTCGACCCCGGGACATCGGAGGCGGATTGCTATCCCGCTACCTCGGTAGGGTTTATCGGTGAATTCGCCGATCTGACCCCGGAAGACAAGACGCTCACCGCCACGGCCAAGGAGTGCGGGTGGTGTTACCTGCCCGAGAACGGGCGCGGCACGGGCTCGGCCACCGACCAACGTAACAAGACTGCCGCCACGGCGCTGGGCGGTGCCGAGGGTCAGGGCAACTACGCCACCTACATAGAGATCGTCGGCGATTATACCTCCGACTTGGGGTATAAATATACCGGGACCATATACCGCATCTACTTAGGTGCGGACGCCGTCAGCAATTACGACGTCAAGCGCAATACCCATTATACCGTTACGGCTACCATCAAGGGGGTAAGCGAAATGGACGCCCGCATCACGATCGGAGCCGAGACGCTGAACCCTTCGCCCGATTTCTACGATTACACCGACAACCTGACCGGATGGTTCGTCTATGCAAGGACCGATGCGAGCACAAGGCTTATAACATGGCAGGATGCCCTGCTCGAATGTGCCAAGACTCCGGGGTGGCGGCTGCCGACCATGGCCGAACTGGAGATCATCTACTGTATGCGCGATACGTGGGAAGTTGCAAGTAACGGTTTTTACGACAACTATTACTGGTCGGCTACTGAGTATGACAGCAGCAATGCGTGGTATGTGTCTTTTAGCGACGGTATCTCGACAGACACCTACATCGCTAAAAATAGCACCCTCTTGGTGCGCTGTGTCAGGGGGTTGTAGCGGTCCGGAGGGGAGTTTGGATACGAAGAGCGATTTAAAATAATGAAATCCATGAAAAATATACTGAATCTCTCGCTGCGCGGGTGGCTTTTTGCCGCGCTTCTGATGACTGTCAGCGCGGGTTATGCCCAAAGGATACAATATCCTTACCTTCAGGACGGTAAGATCATTGTTTGCCGTGAGGGCACGGACGGCGTTAAGTCCGGCCTGATCCATCCTAATTGGAACAGCACGCCCTCCCACAACGAGCTGGACGCAACCAATAACCGTTTCGCTGCCAAATTCGAGGTGGCCGCTTCCGATGTCAATCCTGGGGCATCGTGGGATGACGCCGTCAATCTGTGTCCTTCCGGCTGGCGGCTGCCTACGATTCGGGAACTTCGGTTGATATATGTCTATCGCAACGAGTTGGGGACCTTCGACATGTCCGCTCCGAGCGCCGTCTACTGGTCGGCTACCGAGTCCAGTTCCGACAGCAGCAACGCGTGGTACGTGGTGTTTGACAGCGGCGAAACGAGCTGCCAATACCCTAAGATCGTCAATTCCCGTGTGCGCTGTATCAGGGATCTATAACGGCCCGAAGGGCTGCCTTGACTTTTCCCTTTGGCGCCGGTTGCGGCGTCCTGGCATATGGCTGCCGGAACGCCCCGCAGGCGGCGGCTCCTTCGCCTGCGCGGTGAGACCCGTCCGGGAATAAACTCTTTTTGTGAAAAAATCCGATCTAATATGAAATCGCACGGTTCCATCTTTTCATTCGACAATCTTCTTGCCGCGGCTGCGGCGACGGCCATGCTGCTGCCCTCCGCCTGCTCGGAAGACCCGATGGCGGACAACGCCTTTTCGGGCCCCATGCTGCGCTTCGAGGTCGTCGATAGGCACGGCTGGCAGACCCCGTCGCAGAGCCGTGCTGCCGGGGACATAACGGTTGACGCAACGGACAGCACGACGCTCCTGCACCCGGATATTTTCATTTTGCGAGGGGGGGGGAATTTCCGGCTGCCGATACGCTCTTCCTGCATGCGACGGTTACCGACGGTATCGAATCGGGTCTCTCGAACGAGCAAGAGCTTCAGACCCGTGCCACGCCCGTCGGAGAGGACACTTTCTACGAATCGTTCGGCGTGCTGGCGTCGGCCTATACCGGATCGTGGAGCGAAACTTCTTGCCTGATGGACTATATGTATAATGTCGAAGTAACGAAGGCATCCGGCTGGACTACGAATTATTTCTGGCCGGGCGGCGGCCGGAAAGTCCGGTTCTTCGCCTATGCCCCCTATGGCGGGAGCGGCATCGTGCTCTCGGACAAGACGAATGCCGGAGCGCCCACGATCACGTATACCTGTCTCTTATACACATCTCCGAGCCCACGAGACAAGAGGCAATCTCG
>ERZ1027200.280-NODE-280-length-34235-cov-5.544207_pt1 | contig 34235 bp, 24 predicted proteins | sample MGYA00519271_ERZ1027200 | MGnify/ENA primary metagenome ERZ1027200 (study PRJEB26926, sample SAMN06164742) | human gut metagenome | biome: ENVO:00009003; feature: ENVO:2100002; material: ENVO:00002003 | host: Homo sapiens | place: USA | collected 2012 ...
TTCCTACTGTTCCAGTAGGTATAGTATATATTTATCATAGTACATAGAAAAAGTCAAGTTTCTATTCCATATTTACCAATAAAGTTTCATTTCTTTCTCAGCTTCCTGCTCTGAGATATTCAGTTTCAGTCTCACCTTTTGTAAAGTTTCTTCATAACTGGTATTAAAATCCTTGCACATTATAATAATCCCTTGCGCAACTCCCTGAGAAATCCCCTGTGCAATCCCTTTTCTTGTATACTGATCAAATAATTCACACACCCTGATCTCATCCTCCTCTTTGATTCCCATTTCTTTTAATGCATCTCCGGTATCATCAACATTTGTATCTCCGGATAATATCCGTAGCATCTTAACTGTTGCTTCTTTATGAATCACTTTCCGGTCCGACCGATAGCCATCTCCCTCTGCAAGATAATCCACGATGATTCTCATATCACTTTGAAAAAGCTCTCGTATTTCTCTGGGTAAATGACGCATTTCCCAAACATGAAGTTGTACATCATCTACATACTTCCATATAATATCTGCAGTCGCCCCTTCTTCATCAAATAACCGGTGCAAACTACATACCCCTTTCCACCTGCTCTTTCCCCAGTATAACACAATTTCTATCACAGGATATAGGCTCGGATTTTGTTTTTCATATTGTCTGCGGTATTCTCCACCTGCATACCCGGCCTTGCGCAATACCATGCCCTTATCCACCTTTGTCTGATTGGCAAATAAATACAATACCTTAGGTACCCCATTTACCACATGGTACTTTGCTACATCTTCCAATTGATTTCGCAATCCATTTTCTTTATCCAAGTAAAGACTCTCAGTAGCCGCCGACAACATTTCATAATCTTTAACCCTTCTTCTCCCTTCATGTAACAGAACATTAATTATGTCCGCCGCCACATCCGCATAGCTTTCAAAATTTTTCGTCACAATATCGTTTGTTTCCAATAGTTTCCTCCCTGTCCGATTGTTCTGTCAATCCATGAATTCGCGGCGATCCGCCATCGACTGCATCTACGCATTAAAACTTTTTCAGAATATTGCCTATATAGACTTTCTTAAGATGTGATTACTATAGCATACATATATTGATTCTGCAAGAAAATCCCGCCCAAAAACTCTCACAAAAACAAGGCTGCGGAAATTGGTTATTTTCCACAGCCCTACTCTTTGTGCAATTTGTCTTTTCTGTTTTGAGTGCGAATTCTTTAATCCAGGTCAAACAGTTCCGCTGCGCTGACCGTCAGGCTCTTAACAGCGCCTTCGGTCCGCTTGGCTCCGTTGTCGTAAACGGTTGTCGCCCGGATATAGATGGTGGCGGCATCCTGATCGTTAAGCGTCATCTTGCCGCTGCCGGAGAACAGGCCCATCTCCGATGCAGGGAATGCCAGCGTGTATACACCGTCACTGGTCACAGAATAATACGACGTACCTGTGACATAATAGTCCTTTCCACCTTCCGTAAAGTGATTGTCTCCGCCGGCAATCACATGTGCTCCCACTTCCGCTTTGGCAGAATTTGTCACTGTAAGTCCGGTCAGAGGCTTCACCTTCAGTGTGCCCTTGCCGTATGCGATCTCCATAGCATCCGCATCCGTGGACTCCTTGAAGAACTCTACCCGGATCTCCGTTGCCGAAGACAGGATGTTGTAATCGGTAGCCTTGAAATCCACCTGAATCTTATTGCTGCGATCCAGGATCATCTTGTTGGCAGCATCATACATCATATATACGGAGTCAATGGTGTTGCCGTTGTCATCCCGGAAAAATACGGAAGGTGCCTTGGTTCCGGCATTGTAAGCTGCTACCATGGTGTTCACAAACAGCTTCTTCTCCGCCATTCCTGTAGGCTCCGTATGTCCCGCACCGGAATACGTGACATTGCCCATGCTGTAAATATAATAGTTATTTACCACATCTTTGGGGCTGACATTATACAGGTTCACACCATTGTCATTGCCCCGTCCGTTGTTCCTCTCAGTCTGTGTCTTTCTGGTCTTGGCATTGTCGGACAGGTCAGACAGACAATACCATACCACAATATCATTTTTGCCGTCTCCATCCTTATCCAGCTCCATGTTCGGCTGCAGCCACTGATAATGTGTTGCCGCCACTGTCAGAGTCTGCTGTTCTTCTGTAGTGATCTGATAAGGATAATTAGTGATCTGTCCCTGATTTACCTGCGTAACGATCATATCAGGACCGGCACCGTCTCCGAATTCCTTGTAATCTCCCAGCACCGTGATCTGCCCCTGAGAGTTCGTCGTCTTATCCATACCCTGATAAAACAGAGAATTGCGAATCGGAAAATAGAAACTCGTATAAGACGTTCCTTTCCGCAGGATCGCATTGATCCGATTCTGCACATACCGGACTGTCGTATATTTGGTCGTGCCCTCGATATTTCCGACCGTCTGATCACTGCTCCGGTCCGTTCCCGGCTTCCATGCCGTATCGTAATTGTACTGCGTGTCCAGAATATTGTAATAAGCATCATAACGCTTTCTCTGGGCATCGGATAAACTGGAATTGTTCCTCTGGTCATCATAATATTCCAGCAACGCACCATAACGATCCAGCCCTACCGCCGCACGCATGGTCTTGTTGAACTCGTAGCCCCAGTACCAGCCTTTACCGCTACCGGCCTTACTGTTGATATAAGAACTGCTGTCATGGGTAAACAGGACACTCTTACCATCTTCGATATAATCACGGATGGCTTCGGATACTGCCATGTTCTTCAGGCTCTGATCCTTGCTTCCGAACTGATAGTTGTCTCCGAATCCCAGGATCAGCATATCGTACTGCTGGAAAGTATTGTATGCCGCATTGTAATAAGCCTCAGACTTCTGTTCATCGGTCTTAAGCTTTTTCAACTGATCGTCTGAAATCAATCCGTTGATAAAAGTTGAAGTCTTCACGGAATCAATAGATACATTAAATTCCCGGATACCGCTTAACAGTGACTTTACATCACTGTCACTTTCCAGATCCCACAGTGTCTTGTCATTAGATGCTTTTCTGTCGGACATCAGCTGCAATACCTGAATATCCACTCTGGAACCTCTGTCCACTGCCGTATAACCGGACACTGCGGTTCTCACCAGTGCATCAGAATTATCAAAGAAGATCATCTTCCAGGGCAATACTCCCTGATAATCATCCGGCAGCACTCTGACTACCTTATAGGTATATCCGGTGCGCAGCTCGTAATGGCCACCGTCATTCTTCGCCACTTCCTTCCATTCCTGCCCGGATCTGACATACAGATTCAGTCCGGCAAGCTCCTCTGTGGAGGAAAGTGTCTGCCCGATCACATCGGAACCGGAAAAGCGACCGTCGGAGTTCTTATCAATATACAGCTTGCAATCATACGTCGTGCTCACCTGGGAGGCAGCCGCATCATTGGACAGAGCAAAAATATACTGCAGATAGAACTTACCGTCCGTCATCTTCAGGAACGCATCGTTGATACCGTCCCCGTTGTAATGCAGCTCTGTAGGAATATAATCTTCCCCAAGATTTTTCACCCATTCGATCTGCAGTTTGGAAAGATTCAGATGGTTGCCAAAGTTTCTCTGTCTCTCTTCTCTTGCTTCCTTTGCCGCCTTTGCGGCAGCCAGCGCCTCTTTGCTGTCATCCGCCGCCTTTTCTGCTGCTCCGGGTACTAGCTGACTCTCCGCAAATACATTCTCCTGCCAGTATTTGTAATTGCCGCTTTCATCCGTGGACAAGGCAAACTGTATCAACTGGTAAAAATAGGAACTTTCGTCCACTGTTGCCGTATTGGCACTCACCTTACCGTCAATTCCCGTCAGAAGTGCATTCGCAAATACTACCGGATACCCGGCGGAAATATACTGCTCGAACTCCTTTTCTCTGGTGGAGTTCATATCGTTTCCCGGGCCACGGTACTGATTGGAAGTGTGACTCAGGGAATCATCCTTCAGACGGTTCTTGTTATCATCCGATTCATCCTTATAATCATACAGATCCCCGATATGCGTATAGATCAGCCCATTCATGGAACTGTCATTGTAAACGGTCTGATTGTTTTTCACATTCATGGTTCCGGTGCGGGCACCCACATAGATCATATCATATCGATCGTTGAGATCCTCTATCTTGCCAATGAACTCTGCGGAAGCCATCTGGGTAATGGAAATCCTTCCACCGTAACTGCTCTGCCCCAGAAATCCTTTCACGGAATCTGCAGATAAAGCTCCAGTTCCGAAATCATAACAGGGCTCCAGATCCAATATCGCAAGGCTGTCCTTTACCTGGCTTCTGTGCAGATACCAGTTCATAATATATCTGGTGATGGAAGCTTTGCTGATCTCTTCATTCAAAGTGACCGCCGTGGCATTTTCCTGTGTGATCAGAAAATTCTCGTAGCGGATCTCTTTCAGGACATCCGTGTAGATCCATGCTCTTGTCGTATCTGACTTCAGATCCGTCAGATAATCCTCTGCCGCATAAGCTTTGGAACTGTCGTTGTTCAGGTATACATTTTCGTTCAGGTATTCCTTCAAGGTATCCAACGTCAGGGTATCCGCATTTGCCGCCTGCATTGCAGACGCATAGGATCTGATATTTCCCTCTGCCGCGCTTTTCAGCGTATCGACACTTACATTTTCCCAATAGGAATCTCCCTGACCTGCGATTGCGGTTGCCACATTGTCATCCGACACCTGCAGCAGAGTCAATGCCAGTTTCGTCAACACTTCATTGCTCTGGGTGCTGTTCTTGGCATAAAAATTATAATCCATGATCACCGGCACTCTGGCTGCAGCGGTTCTGATCCCGCTGCCGTCCACGCCAAATGCCAGCTTTGCGATCACGGTTGCCGCAGAGACCATATTGGACGGCTCTGCCCCGTAATTTCCCTGACCGGAAAAATAGAACAGATCCACATCTGCCAGATCAATTCCACAATAAGAATCCTCCGCTGTAATGGAAGCATCTGCCAGATCAGCCAGTTCCTGCAGGGTAAGTGTTGTCACTTCGATCTTCAGTGTATCGATATCGTCTCCGGTGGCTGTACCACTCTCATAACGACTGGTACCGGACAGATTCAGGACATTTTTCTTGAACCATTCTTTGTTGTAGAAACCGCCGTTATAGGCAATAGTCTCCGTAGCATCCTCTCTGTCATCCCCTACAAAATCATAGCTGTTGGCGGTGTCAAAGCCCGCTTCCCCCTTGTAAGTAACCTGAAGGGAACCCGGTGTCACCATAGTGTAGCTGCCGGCCTCATCCTTACGATAGGTATCGATCAGACGGTAATCACCGTTTTTGTCACTTACTGTCATTGCAGATACATAATAGTCGCCGTTATCATTTGCTGTGAAATCCACAAGATAGGCACTGGCTATGGTCTCAAATGTATATGCCTTCGAAACATCATCCCATTTTGCCCAAAGCTGTGCGCTATCCGGCTGTGCATGATCCAGGATGTAGAGATTCTGGGTAATATCTCCGGCAGAATAGGCTGCTATCGCATCTCCTCCGGATGTCGTGCGTGCCTGCACAGCAGTACCTGCATCATTTCCGGATACCCCTCTGGACGTAGTCTTTAATCCATCCGGCAGTGCCGCATCGGTACCGTATACAATCTGTCCAAGATAGGTATAAACTGCAGTCTCACCCGTACCTATCTTCTGATAGATTGTCCTGCCCACATAATCTTTTGCCTGAAAACTCGTTTTATCAATAGCGGCCAGATCCGTCTCCGAAATTGCATATAAGCCCTGCGCATATCCCCTGGTGCTGTCTGAACCATTGATAATCGTAGTCTCCAGTCCGTTGCTTCCTCCGGTAGATCTATGGGAAAATACCGGGGTCACGCTTTTGGCATCCCGGTTACTGTCTCCGGCGGCCTCCAATGCACTGTATCGGTTATAACGTTCTCCTGCTGCCACCGTCTCCCCATTGGCAATCTCACGATAGACCGCATCGATCTGTTGGTAATTGTATCTGCCGGATCCGTCCTGTCGGAATACAAAGCGTCCTCTTACGTCCTCGGTTCTGGAAGCTCCGGTGCTTTCGCTGTAGGCAGAAAAAGTAACCGGACCTGTCGTCGGAAACTTTGCAGCATCCAGACTGTCCATAGCTGTCTGGCGCTCTGTGGCTGACGGCATCTCGGAAAGCTTTCTGCCCTCAGATACCGGCTCCTCGCCGCCTGCCAGATAGCCGATCGTGGCATTTTCCTTCGACGGAACGATCTCCAGAATATGGAAAGTACCATCAGAAGAAGCTACCGTATCCTGTACCAGTTTTTCAATACCCGGAAGGGTTCTTTCCTGCGCACTGACCTCCATAGAGCCATAGCTCTGACCGGCTCCGACGGCCAAAGCTATGGTGAGGATTCCTGCTATATACTTTTTTGAATTGCGTTTCCAATTCATGGTCATTTATTATCCTTCCATTCCCACCACTCCGGATTCTTCTCTACTTCCAGTAAAAGATTTCTCTTATGATCCGGATATCGTTCATCATAAATGGTCATAATTAAATAATCATTTTCTTCATGTGCGCCAATATCAAACTGTACCTGCGAAAAAGGAAGATGCATATTATCAATTTCTGCAAATTTCGTGTTGGAATCCAACGGAAGTTCTCCCTGGAAATATCCTGCCAGTTTTGCTGCTCTATGTCCTTTCTCTCTTCCAGACTCAAAACCATACGCATGCAGATCATAACGATTCGTCCAGGTAGGTCTCAGCACCGTAATCACATGCTGATCATTGGCAAATAAGATATCCACTACCGGCACCAGTATTACCGTTTCGGCCACTAATGTGGAATCATCCAGGCTCCATGCCTGAAGCTTCAGACGATATTCGGTATCCCAGGAAATATAGCTAAGTGCTCTTATCTCTGTAGATTCTCCCGTATTTTCTGTTGTCAGATAGCCTTCCTGATGAACATTATCATATGCTCCGTCATAGACTTCAAAACCGACCTGATATGATTTTTGTATTCCGTTCCATACCTTGAAATCATTATTCAGCTCACTGGGAATATCTGCAAATCTCCAATTTACTTCCCCTTTATAATTTCGAATCTCGCAATTAATTTTTCCATTACGGTTTAATACAAACTGACTGGAGTAAATATACGGTTCCTTCGCGTTTACAACCGTCTTCAGGGGAGGGATTGTAATATCGATTTCTCTGGTAATCTTAATATCTGCTGATAAAGCTATCACCGCACGTACACGTACTACCGTATCCGTCATATTTCCACATTCCAGTTCTGCCTGGAACTGTCGACCATCAGAATCTGTCAAACCGGTTATTTTGTAATTATTGGCATAATCATCTACCACACTCCACTCAATCTGTGGATAACCATTTCTGTAATCCGCCCAGGACGGCAGACATTCAATCAATGCCTTATAACCGATCTTTTCCGTACTTCCTTCGGTAAAATCATATGTGGTCAGATTCCTGGCAATCAGTGTTGCATCATATTTTCCGTCAATGTTGGTATAGGGTAATACCGATACCTTTGTGGATGCAGACATTCCGGGATCCGCCACGGAAGTACAGGTTACCTGTAGCACAAGTGTTCCGGTCGGCTCATATCTGTCAGCCGTCAAAAGACCGCTCCCATTTATCGTGGTTCCTGCCTTAAGTCCAGTTGCGTCCACTCTTGCCACGCTCCAGGTCACCCCGGCATTTTTAGCCTCTTCTGTTCCTTCCATAGTATAAGAGTACTGCAGGCTGTCCCCCTGAATCACCGAAGCATCTTTCGGTTCTATGTCCAGAGAATCCACCATATGCTTTTGTACCGTTACGGTAGCCGTTGCCGCTATGGTAGGATCCGCTACGGCGGTACAGGTTACTGTCAGAATATTCTCTGCTATGGTCTCATCCGCTGCCACACTCAGTTTACCGTTACCGCTGATGGTACTCTTACATGCGCTGCCATCCTGATAACTTACGGCCCAGGTCACGCCCTGAGCAATGGCTTCCTCGTCTCCGGTGATCTCGTAATCGAAGACGAAAGCCTGTCCCTGTTTCAGATCTGCGTGCTCGGGAATGATACGGATGCCGCTGATCCAGGAATAGATACTGGACGGTTCGGAGCTCAGATCATTTCTTAACTTGATGGTCTCGGAAATATCATAGGATTTGTCCTGATAGGTAAAGGTCATATTCAGAACGACTTTCCGCTTATCCAGTTCACTGAGGTCCACGCTGAAACTGCTGACATGCTCTGCCATCAGTGCGGGCTTAGCCGCGTCAAAATCTCCTACCACAACTTTGCCTTCGCCGTCCTTAGTATTTGTTACCTCGTAAAGATATACCTGATTGGCATCGGCATAATCCGCTCCGGCACCCCCCTGCCAGCGGATCATATAGCTGTTGTCATTATTGATCAGACGCAGCTCGCTGACACTGGCATTGGTTACTTCCATGCCGTTAACGTCTTTTGCCACATTACCGTCCATATCCACAGCTTTCTGATCCGTCAGATTAGAAAAGCTGATGCCCTTCTCCACATCTATGATCAGATCGATCATCTGGTTGGCAGTCAGCTGGGCTTCTTCCTGCAGAGTCAGTTCCTTGTTTCCCCGCATATAAGAATTGTTGCCGGCGATCACGAATGCTCCCACCGCACCTGCTACTATGGTCATGATTGCAAGAGATACGATGATCTCTACCAGAGTAAATCCTTTCTTACCAATCCCCATGGTCAACCTCCTTACTTCGTCAGGATCTTACCAGTCTTGCCGACCGTTGTAATTTCTATGTTTCTCGTTCCGTTGCTTACGACGATTTTCTGACAATATTCTTTCAACACATTGTTTGCCGTACAGGTATCCTTCTCAAAGGCCCCGGATGCACGGTTAAACACCAGATGCAGCCCCTTTGAAGATGAAACATAAGGTAACAGGCTGTCGGATCCTTTCAGTTCCGTCAGGGAATATCCCGTGGAATCCCCCTCAAAATATACTTTGATATCAATAGGCTCTTTTCCCAGTACCCTGTTGGATACCTCCACATCTCCCTGCCGGATCTGTGCCGTATATTCCTTGGTCGTATCATTATAGCTGATAACGCATTCCACCCGATTCTGTTCTTTTCCGAGGGTCAGCACTCTGGTCCGCTCCAGTGTTGTCACAATTTCGTCCGCACATTTCCGGACTTTCCTGCCGGTCAGGGATGTAATGGATGTGGCCATCACACCCACCAGCACCGCCATGATCGCAATGACAATGATCAGCTCCACCAGGGAAAAACCACTGTTGTTATTCTTTCTGCCAGTTTTCATAAACTATCAAATCTCCCAGATTTATATCACTGTTCTTATAGGACTTACCGTTACTGCTCAGGTAACCGTCTCCGCCATTTAAAAAATCTACCACATGATATTCCTGTGTCTTACCGGCAGCATCTACGATCGTTCTGGAATAGGTCAGGGCATGAAGCACCGCATCCCGGTCAGGTTCCACATTGACATTCTGATCCAGCGTGATCGTTCCGCCGGACAGGATCGTTCCCTGGAATTCCTTTGTCACTTTGACATCTCCGGTAGCAATGATCAGTCCACTGAACTCGCCGAATCCGGCTTCCGGATAGGTATAATCACCCTTTACGATAACTGCCTTATATCCCTGCTCCGCAAGGCTTCCTGTGGTATTGCCGAAATATTTTGACTCCACCTTATTTCCGGTACTACCGTTTAATACAGCATGGAAGGTCGTTATCTCCCCTTCATTTACCAGATTGGTATAAGCATTGGCTGCATCCGTCTTCTCCGAAGGAAGCAGCTGCTCATAGACATCGATCATCTTCTTGGACAATGCCTGGAATTTCAACTGATCCGATGCCAAAAGTGCCTGATATCCTGCATTGGCACCATCACTGGTCAGTGTGGCATCCAACAGCTTCTCCTGACTTCCCGCAGCCGCACTGCTGTCATACATGGCCACATTGCCTGCCAGATGCATGATATACGCTCCGTTCTGCTGTCCACGCACCTGAATGGCTTTGGTATACAGACCGGTATAGGCTTCCATGGTCTGCTGGTTGGCACCGTAATAATCCTGAAAATACCGGTTGGCATTGGCTCTCGCGGTATCAGAGGTGCTGTCAAAGCTTACATAATAATACACCAGCGTGATCTTGCTGTTGATCCGCTTGAAAATCTTCTGGATATTGTTCTGGGTCAGTCCGTACTCGGCCAGCGTATGACCATTCAGAGTAGCGGACGGAATATTCAATGCCACTTCCGTTACATCCGCCTGGTCCCTGATCTTGTCCTTATACTGCTCCAACGTGATCGGGTTGCTGGCACCGTTTAACACGGTCTTGCCGGAAGCATCCACACCGATACACTGCGCCGGAACGAGGTAAGCCAGCTGGTCACTCTTCACAGCGATAGACTGTCCCATCATCACATCCTGTACTCCGGTGTTGCTCACACCATCCCCACTGGTAATTCCATCCTTGGCTTTCGTCAGAGAAATGTAAGAATTTCCCGCCAACGTAAGATTCTTCAATTCATTCAGATAGATCTCCGTATCCGTGCCGTTGACCAGAATGGCGCTGCTGTCCACGCCCTTTCCGTTGCCGAAGCCGATATACTGTCCGGCATATTCTCCGTCGATCTGTGCTCCGGCGGTAAATACATTCCGTTCCCCGGTCATCCTGAGGTCTCCGGCCACATATACGTTGTTTCCCTGAAAGCTCAACGTTCCGTTGCTTCCCGTATTGCCCGGAATACCTCCGTTCATGGCAATGGAACCGGCCCATACTTCACCGTACTGATCTGTGGTAAGTGTGGCTCCTTCTCCCAGATATAAGTCGGAAGCCATCACCATACGCTTGTCTTCGTTTTCATTGCCGGTGGTCTCTTTCCATTCCACCGTCACACCGTTACCCTTGCCGGACTCTTCGCTGCCCACGATAAAACGTTCCGCATAAAAGCTGCCACCAATGACATTTTTACTGATCAGCGTGGAATCAGAAGGAAGTGCCTGAATATTCTCCTGCGCCACCATGGAGATTCCCGTAATGGAAGGCAGTGTCACTGCCTGTGCAAAATCCATATCCGGCATCTTCACCCGGATATCGGTCTGGATCACGGACACATAGCCATCGGTATCCGTATAAGTCACTTTCAGGCCGCAGAAGGAAAGTCCGTCGGTGTACAACTGAAAACGTCCGGTAGGAATATCCGTGGTCTCCACTCTCTCCTTGTTGCCCGTCACCGGATCCGTTGTCATTACATATACCTTCAGACTGCCGCTGCTGTCCAGAGCCATCCGGTACACTACTTCCCCGGAGTCATTCAATGTCTCTAGCACCGTCCCCCGCTTTATCTCCGAAGACAGGCTGTTGAACAGCTTGGTCAGATCATAGTTGTTGATATTCACACTTCCTGTCACTGCATAATAATCCTGCATATCCTTCAGGAAATAATATCTCAATTTGTTCTGCTTCTCCTCTGCGGAGGTTGCCTCATAATTTTTCAGCACCAGTTCATAGGCACTTCCGACAGAAGCGGACACCCGCTCTCCCATAGCCGTCCGGATCTCATCCAGCACAGTCTCTGCGGAGTAAAAGTTGTCCTTCGCCTTGAGATTGTTCACCTTCATCTGATAGTTCAGCAGTGACATATACATCAAAACACTGGCTAAAATGCCAATAAAGGCCATGGCAATGATCACAACGACCATTGCTGAGCCCTTATTGTCCGTTCGTCTGTGGAATTGTCTTACCCTTGAAAATATTTTGGGATTTCTTCCGCATATCTTCATGTTTCTCGTCTTCCTTCCGGTATCTCCTCTATCTTGCGTCCGCCAGATCATTCGATCACGGTTCCCGTCATGGTAAGTACGGGGGACTGCACTCCGATCATATCTTTTACATACACCTGTACCCGCATGTCATAGATACGGTTGCGTCGCTCCGTCGGTGTCAGACCGCCGTCCGCACCCATAATATCCTTCGCCACGTCTCCGGTAGCATTTCCTGCCGCACCGGACACGCTGAGATCATTGAAAATGTATTCCGTATTGCTTCGCTTCACCAGATTCGTCCGCAGTCTACAGGCGGAATCAATGCTGGCTCCCGCAGAGGACATCCAGCCCGGCCAGGTCTCCCGCAGTTCAAATGCCGCTTTGTAATTGTTGTCCCAGGTGGAATACGGGTTAAAGCCGGTACTCTCATCCGCAAAACTGTCTATTCTCTCCGCTGACGGAGTCTGCTCCACCAGGAACAGATTCGTCTGTACATTCTTCGGGTTGTTCACGATCACTTTATCGACTGCAGAAGTCACTATGCTCTGGGTAGCCTCCACTCTGGGCTGCAGGCACACAATAATATTGGCCAGCTGGGAAATGATCTCCTCACTGTCCACCGGGTTCCCACTCTCCCTCTGTTTCTTAAGTTCCGCCGCTTTGGCTCTTACCGCCTCTTCGTTGGAAAAGATCACATAATCCGAGCCGTTCTGGGGATAATCTCCGCTGATGCCCGTAAGGATGGCGGAATTGCAATGATAGACTGTGGAGGCCGTCACCAGATACACATCTGTCTCTACACTCTCTCCGTCTCCCAGATCCAGTAAAATGCGGCTGCTGTCTATGGATATTTCGATGGTCTTGGTAGTATTCCTGGCAATCTCCATAACGTCTCTGCCGCCGGAATACGCTTCAAAATAACCGTAAGCCTCCTGTGCGGCATCTTCCGATTCGGAATATACCGCATTCAGATTGCCTGCCAGGTTCTGGATATTTACAATATCCTTCTCATTCAGTGCCGTGTAACCGTTAGGATCCAGTGTTACTACCACATCATAGATGCCGGAAGTCGTCTTCTCATCCCGGAAGGTATATTGCCAGATACCATCTTCTGCTGTGCCGTCTCCGTCCACATCCAGAGAAGCATCCTTCTGCACGCTGTTAGTAAAGCCGGTAGGGGTTGCCGCCTCATAGGTGTCTGCCATCTCCTCCAGTGTATGTGCCTCGAACTGCTCCATGACATCCTCTGCGATGGCCGTGGCATGCATGGTGTTGCGGGACTTGGCATTGGTTCTGGCAGAAGTCACAAAGCTGTGCAAAAGCGGCACAACGATGATCGACAGGATCACGATGGCGATCAGCAGTTCAATCAGAGAAAAGCCTTCGTTATTCAGTTGTCTTCTCTCCGTGTTCTTCTGCATGTGAGTCGTCCTTCCTGCTTCTGACTAATACCGGTCTCTCCGCACTCCGTGCTCCCGAAACCGGACAACCATTTGCATTCCGGACTATCGTCCTCCTGCTCATGACTAATACCGTTTTCTCCGCACTCCGTGCTCCCGAAACCGGACAACCATTCGCACTCCGGACTATCGTCCTCCCTGCTCATGGTTGTTTGATTTGCTAATCATAGCAGTATCCTGCCTGCAAGCAGTCGTATACTGCTATGATTGCAAATCTATTATTCCACGTTTCCGAAAATAGTGTCTACGCCCATCTGCATATCCGGGATGTAAGGTGAACTGTATACCTTATCGGTTCCCAGCAGATAATAGGTGTTCATGGTCATGTTGCCGGCGAGCATTCCGTCGGTCTCGTTGTAGCTGATGCTGACGCCCTGGATGCTCTCGCGTTCCTGCTGATTGTAAATGTATCTTACCAGTCCCTTGAAATCGTCATAGGTGCAGGAAATGCTGATGCTCAGGGGTACCTCATACATATGGGTATCTGCATAAGCAGTACCGTCCGTAGATACCGGACTTGTTGCCGTCGTTGCGGCAGCTGCTGTGGTATCTGCGGCTGCATCTGTTGCTGTCGTATCCGTGGCTACTGTTGCATCCGCAGTCGTCGTTGCCGCATCCGCTGCAGGAGTATACACCACCTCTGCTTCGGAACCGAATGCAATATTTGCCACCTCGGTACGAGTATAATCTTCCAATGTCTTTACCATCATAATGCTGTCTTCCGGTAAGATATCTGCCGGGAAGCGGTTCTCAAAATTCGTGATATAGGACTGCATCTTCCCGGTAGCCTCAATGTAGTCCGCCTTACGCTGATCTAATATCTCCAACGTTGCCACCTGGGATGATAACGTTACATTCTGTGCCTCAAGGGCATCTGATTTTTCATTAAAACTGGAATATACCAGAAAATAAGTACACACAGCAATAAGAACACCGATCACTGCGATCAAAAGCTGAATTTCACTCTTTTTAACCTTCATCTTCCGCTGCCTCCTACTGTGCTGTCTGGGTGTCGGCCTGTGCCTCACCGCTCTCTTCGGTCTCATCCGTCAGCTCCTTATAGCTTCCGGTAATGGAAAAAGTCACTATGGACGTTCCGGTCTCATCCTTGCTGTCCGTAATATTGCTGATCTCTACATCATCAATGCTCTGCATGTTGCGGATATTCAGAATCGTACGGGCTGCCGCTGCTTTCCCTTCCACCGTCACTGACATGCTGATGCCGGTCTGGTCGGAGCTGAAGCTGTTGGTATAGAAGCTGTCCGGCAGGATCTGTTCCAGTTCATTGATGAACTCCACCAGATTCTCATTGGGAGTCTGGGTATAAGCATATAAATATGTGTATTTATCATACTGGGCTTCTGCCGCCAGATAATCGTTGTATACTGCCTGTGCCGGCTGCAACTCCTGTACCCGGTTCTGCAGATACACATTCTGCGCCACATTTCCCAGATATCTGGTCACAGAGGTGGCTGCCATGGCGATGGACAGGATCACTCCCAACACCAGTACCGCCACACTGACGAAGGTATAATTCGTGCCGCTGACCACGGTCAGTCCCTTGGACTTCTGGGTGCTCTTGTCGATCAGTCCCACAGGTGCGAGCACCGCACCCAGACAGGAAATATAGGCTGCGGGTCTGGTGGAACGGATGGCCTTGCTCATGCCGATCTTGTCATCCATCTCGGACAGGGTATGTACCTTGCGCTCCAGGCAGTTGGTGAACAGCTTGCTCATGCCGCTGAAGCTGCCGCCCAGACCGGTAACATAGGACTTTTCAATGGGATTTTCACTGTTCCTGGAATCATAGAAGTCAATGACACGGCTCACACCCACGATCAGAGGCTCCAGGGAAGCGGTGATCTTCTGTCTTGCTGCTGTGACCTCCACATTACCGGCATCCTCATCTTCCCAGCGTCCGGCATTTTCTTCCCAGACTTTGTCTCCCTGATGGAGTACTCTGTTCAGACATGTTTTCTTCTGGAAACGTTCTACCGCACTCATGGGATCGTTCACGGCATAGGCTCCGGAAGCGATCATAGTATCAATAGCATCCTGCACACCGTAAGCCACCGTTCTCTGTAATAACACCTTACCGGCGGAAAGCACGGTCACAATGGTGCTGTTCTCATCGATCTTGATGACCATGGTAACTTTTTCGGACTTCTCATCGCGGAGAATCTGGTATAAGCTGTTGCTGCTGTAGTCGAAGCACTCGACCTCCCAGCCGCACATCTGCGCCAGCTGGTAATAGCTGTCTAACAGTGCCTTGGGCACCGCCAGTGCCATGACACGCAGCTTCCCGTTCTCGGTCAGTCCGCCGGCCAGATAATGTCCGATCTCATACTGGGTCAGATCCACCGGGAAATATTCATTGGCGTTGGTCTTCACCAGTGCCTCGATCTTACTCGCCTTAACGTTGGGGATCTGTACCTCACGGCTTGCCACTCTGGTAGAAGAAATGGTAAAGATCACTTTCTTCGTCCGGATGCCGTTTGTCCCCAGTGCATTCACCATGCGGTCTGCGTACTCCTGTGTCGGCTGCAACATACCATCTACCACAATGCCTTCCGGTGTCTCCACCGTCAGTACCTTGTAGACCTTCGGCTTTTTCACCTTGTAGTCCATCTCGCAGATCTTCGTAAAAGAGTTGCCGATCTCAATACTCAATACGCGATTGTTCATTGCCATGCTTCTACCCTTCCTCTTATCGGTTCTTTATCGTATTTGGGACAGAAAAAGTGTCCCAAGAACTTTCTAATCTCATATCAGATGTAAGTACCCGGCTCTAATGATACAGACCCAGATACCACTGTAAGAATTCATTGCCCCACAGGACAGCGACTGCCACCCCTGCGGAGAGATACGGTCCCATGGCGAGGACATGCCCTTCGCCGCTTACTTTCATACGGATCAGATGAATCACGGAACCAATGATACATCCCAGTAAAAATGCGAAAATAATCAATTTCCAGCCGAGTAACAGCCCACAGACCGCCATCAGCTTCACATCACCGCCGCCAATGGCTCTGCCACCGGTAGCGTAGTACAGAATAAGCAAAAATACACTGACACAGAGGAAACCGATCAGGAAATCCAGCCACTGTGTATAGTGGAAGATTCCATGGATCAGCCCCAGTGCCAGTATAAATAAGTTAAATCCCACAGGGATCTCATATGTTCTGAAATCAATCACACTTAAAGCAAGAAGTGTACTAAACAACAAGCAGTAGACTAGGGAATCCACGCTCATCCCATATTTCCAGAATACGAGCAGGTACAGCACTCCGTTCAGTGCCTCGATGACGGGATACTGAACGGAGATATGTGCCTTGCATTTCCGACATCTGCCTCCCAGCGCCAGGTAGCTGAACAGGGGTACGAGGTCGTACCACCGCAGCTGGTAACCGCAGTTCATGCAGTGAGACCTGGTCGTTACAATATTCTCTTTTTTCGGGATACGGTAGATCAACACATTGAGGAAACTGCCGATCACGATGCCATAAAGGAAAATCACTATGTAGAGAAGAATTGCTGGGAGCATGTCAGGTGCCTTTCAAAATATTATTCAGTTGCAATATCAGCCGGAGTATATTCAACCTTAACTGCTCCGTTTCCATCTACTGTAAACTTTAATGAGTAACTAGTCCACTTTGTTTTACTTACACATTTAATTTTTGTGGTATCGAGACCTGCATTTGTTAATGCAGCGCCAATAGCAGCCTTATTAGTACCATCTCCAATAGTTGTTCCACCAGCAGCAACAGTTACAGTTGTACCAGTTGCATCTGCTGCCAGCAAATTACTTCCTGATGTTTCAGAGCCCCATACCTGCACAGCACTTACAATTGCACTTGCATTGTTCTTATCTGTTGAATTTCTAGATCTTTCTACATACTTCAAATACTGAGGTGCCAGTACACCAATCAGGACTGCCATGATAGCAATAACGATGATCAGCTCTACCAGGGAGAAACCTTTGTTAGTTAAGCTCTTCTGTTTCTTGTTCATAATTACATTCTCCTTTTTATGTGTTTTTTAATTTCAGGGTAGTAAGTTTTCCGCCCCATTTTATTAATTATCGTCCTGTCCCTACACAGAACGGATAATCCGTTTTAATTACATAGCATCAAGTGCTTCATACATGGACATCATGGGCATCATACATGCAGCAATCAGTCCACCGACCACGACTGCCAGTACAATAATGATCATAGGCTCCATAGCTGCCATCAGGGACTGTACTTCCATTTCTACTTCTTCATCATAATAATCCGCCAGCTTGTCCAGCATTTCTTCTGTACTACCGGCTTCTTCACCGATACGGATCATCTGGTATACCATAGGAGGGAATAATCCACTCTCCTGCAAAGGTCTGGACAACGGCATTCCAATGGTAATTTCTTCTTTTGCATCCTGCAATGCTTCTTTGAAATAAATGTTGCTCATAACTCCGGATACAATATCTACTGCCTCAATCAATGGAACACCTGCGCCAAGCAATGTACTCATGGTTCTTGCCATCATAGATGAAGCCGACTTCACAGTCATTGTTTTTAATAAAGGAAGCTTTAACGCAATCTTACCAAAAAAATGTTTTCCTGCATTTGTTTTAGCAAAATATCTCACTCCAAATACAATTGCAATAATAACCGGAATTATAATAAACCAATAATTAATAATTCCATGGCTCAAATTCACATAAAATTGCGTGATCCACGGTAATTCCGTATCCAACTGAGTAAACATATCCTCATAGGAAGGAATTACCTTAACCAGCATTACAACTGTAACAATTATGGCAACCACACACACCGCAATAGGATAAATCATTGCTTTTTTAACCATTGCCTGTGTCTTATGCGATTTCTCCAACTGCACTGCAACTCGGTCGAGTGCCGTTTCCAGACTACCGGATGCTTCACCGGCAGCCACCATGTTCACCATGATCGCCGGGAATACCTTCGGGTGTTCTGCCATGGAGTCTGCCAGGGTCTCACCCTTTTCCACGCTGATGCGGACTTCCTTCAGTGCGTCCTGTAATCTCTTGTTCTCTGTCTGCTCGCAGAGCATTTTCAGGGATTCGAGGATGCTGACACCCGCTTTGGTCATGCTGACGAACTGGCGGCACATGACGCTTAGATCCCTGGCCTTGGGCCATCCGCCGATCTGGATATCGATGTCTTTCGTCAGGAAGCTCTGTTCTCCCAGATCGATAACGGTCAGCTCCTGCCTTCTCAGTTCTGCCATTGCCAGATCTTTGTTATCCGCTTCCAAACTTCCCTTTACTTCTTTTCCAGCCTTTGTGATGGCTCTGTAGCCATAGGTCGCCATGTGCCTTTCCTCCAATACGTCTCTATCTTTAACTTTCTCCCCAACTATGTAAGACGAGCCCCGGTCCTGAAAAGGTCCAGGTTTTTGAAAAATTTTTATAAATTTTGATAAATTTCTATAAAATATTGCGGTTTTTATAGAATTATACGTCAAATGATACCTTTACCATCTCGGAGAAGGAGGTGGTGCCGTCCAGTACGTAGTCCGTGGCACTCATACGCAGGGTATGCATTCCTTCTTTTAATGCTTCTTCTTTTAATATATCGGCACCCTCCCGCTTGCTGATAATGGTTTTCAGCTTCGGAGTGATCTGCATGATCTCGTAGACACCGATACGGCCCTTGAAGCCGGTATTGTCGCATTTGCTGCAGCCGCAGGGCTCGTAGATGGTCACATCTTCCTCTTCTCTCATGCCCATGAACTCTTTTTCATCCTTGGTGGCCTGCTTCGGCTTTTTACAGAAAGGACAGAGTCTGCGTACCAGCCGTTGGGCGATAACGCCGATGACGGAATCTGCGATCAGGTAAGACTCGATGCCCATATCCTCCAGACGGGTGATGGTGCTGGCGGAGGAATTGGTATGCAGGGTACTTACCACCAGGTGTCCGGTGATGGACGCCTGTACGGCAATGCTGGCGGTCTCCTGGTCTCGGATCTCACCGATCATGATGATATCCGGGTCCTGTCGCAGAATGGAACGCAGTGCCGATGCGAAGGTGAGGTCTGCCTTGGTGTTGACCTGTACCTGGTTGATACCGTCAATATTGGCCTCGACAGGATCCTCGACGGTGATGATGTTCACGTCTTCTTTATTCAGTTCGCTCAGTGCGGTATACAGAGTGGTGGACTTACCACTTCCGGTAGGTCCGGTTACCAGGATGATACCGTGAGGATTTTTCAGGATATAGTCAAACTGTTTTAATTCGTAGGGTTTGAAGCCTAACTGGCTCTTGTCGCGGTTCAGTGCACTCTTCGCGGCAAGACGCATTACGACTTTTTCCCCGTATACGGTAGGCAGGATAGATACACGGATATCGTATTCCACACGGTCTACCACCTGGGTGATACGGCCGTCCTGCGGCTTTCTCTTCTCGGAGATATCCATGCCGCCGATAATCTTAATACGGGCGATGATGGCAGACAGTACATTGACACCGTATCTCGCTCTCTCATAGAGGGCACCGTCGATACGGTAACGGACACGGATGATATTTTCCATAGGTTCGATATGGATATCGGATGCACGCTGGCGGACGGCTTTTTCGATCATGTCCTTGACCAGCATTACGATGGGGGAGCTGTTGATGTTCTCCTCCGTGGCGATATCTTCCACCACATCCAGCTTTTTCTCTTTGGCGTAGGCTGCCAGTGCCTCGGTTACTTCCTCCTGACCGAAATATTTATCGATGGCCAGCATGATGCTGCGGGTGGTGGCTACTACGGGCTCTACCTGGAAGTTGGTGATAATGTTGATGTCATCGATGGCGTTGTAATCCAGGGGATCCGCCATGGCGACCATGAGAACGTTGAAGTTATTTTCTTTGTAGGCGAAGGGGAATATCTTGTTCTTCTTCAGGACGTTGACCGGTACCAGATTCAGTACTTCCTTGTCCACATTGACGCTCTGGAGATCGATCATATCCAGATCCAGCTGGCGGCTCAGTGCCTTCGCCAGATCATCCTCCGATACGATGCCTTCATCTACCAGGAATTCTCCCAGCTTCTTGCCCTGACGATTGGGGTTGTCCAGTGCCTGCTGCAGCTGCTCTGCCGTGATCACCCCACTGTTTACCAATAATTCACCTAAACGGACTTTTTTTCTGCCTGTTTCCATAAACTCTCTCACCCATTGCTTTTGTCGATAATTGGAAATATGTGTGAAATTGTAGTATTTTTTGGCTACAACTCACAAATATTTTGTCTCAATACGGAAATATTATAGCATATTTTAGATTTATGTAAATTGTTTTTAGTACTTTTGTTCCAATTTCTGAGAAAAACATTTTTGTTACTTTCTTTCCTGTTACACAGTACAATTATTTCATTTTATTTTGAAAGTTTCTAAATACGCCAATTCTTCGGCGAATTTTCCCAACACTTATTGACTTTACGTATTATACGTGTTACCTTAAGAAAGGAGAGATAATCCATGCGTTTTCGCGAATTAGAGCGAATCATCCTTGACGATGGCTGGGTTTTGTCTGATATCAGAGGTTCTCATCATCAGTACAAACATCCTTCAAAGTCAGGGAAAGTAACCATTCCCAATCACAGCGGCGATATTCCTTTGCGAGTTGTTAATTCTATTTTTAAACAGGCTGGACTAAAATAATATGGAACAGCCTTTGAAAGGAGTGATCTTATGAATTATATATATCCGGCTATTTTTTACCCGGAGGCGAATGGGAAATACTCTGTCATTTTTCCCGATCTTAATGATCTCGCCACCTATGGTGACAGTCTTGCAGATGCCTTTGCCATGGCACAGGAAGCATGTGCACAATATCTGTTTACTTCTCTGAGAGACGGCGATGCTCTTCCCGCCCCTACTGCAATTAATGCAGTGAAATCAGATGATCCCACTGCATTAATAAATCTAATCTGTGTGAATTTGGATAATTATGCCCGTGCTTATGATGACAGGGCTGTTAAGAAGACACTGACTATTCCGGCGTGGTTAAACACTGCCTGTGATAATTGCGGTATCAATTATTCCAAAGTTCTAAAGGACGCTCTCATTGCCAAACTGCAACAAGTGCAAATGTGACCGTATCACAAAGTCACTGCGTATTCACTGTCGTACATTTTCTTCAGATTTTCTACGTTGTTATATTTTTCGCCGATGCAGAATTCCTTGGACCAGGTCATGTAATAAGCCCAGGGGATTCTGCTTTTTTGCAGAAGATCCACATCTGGAAGGTATCCCACTTCTGCCAGGGCAGCCACTTTGCCACGGGAGGTGGCTGCCACCAGCTTCTCGTAGGCATCCGCATAGTCTGTGGCCTGATACTCCGGGAGGTAGACATCCATGGATACTACATCCACGTATTCATCTCCGGGGTAGGCTTTTGGTATATCGCTGTTCCATACCCAGAGAAGGTTGTGCAGGTCTTTCTCACCTGTGTAGTAATCGAACATCAGGCGGTACAGCTCTCTCGCCACTTCCGGGCCCTGCGCTCCCCACCAGAACCAGGTACCGTAGGATTCATGGAACGGGCGCCAGAGAATGGGAATCCGCTCTTCCTGAAAGCGCCGCAGGATCTCCGCAATCACATCCATGTCATGATAGAATGCCGCTCTCTCCGGGGTTCCCTCTTTCAATACTTCCCTTGCATCAAAATCCGTGTGTTCGGTATAGAAACTCTTGTCTTTGCCTTCCAGAGGCGAGAACCAGTGAAAGGTAAAGGTGAGAATACCACCATTTCCGGCTTCCCGCTGTTTTCTGGCCCATTGCAATGCCGTCTCCACGGTCCCCTTATTTTCTTCCACTTCCTGGATGCATTCCGGGGAAGCATCTTCATAATTGATATTCGGAGAATACGCCAACAGTTCAAAGCCCCGCAGCTTCGGTTCCTTTCCGGTGACCTGCCTGATGTAATCTATCTCTTCGCAGGGAATGGTCTGGGTGTGCTGACCGGTAATGATCTGTTTACCTGCTACGGCATGTAGGTAATGCCATAATTCTACTGTTTCTTTTGTCGCCTTCGGATCTGCTGTTGTCATCTTTTCTTCCTTTTCCATTTTCATCTTCATACCCCGCCCGCAAAAGCAAGAGGGTACAGAGACTTTTATTTTGTCTCTGTACCCTCAGTTTATGACATTCTGTTACTTATCGCAAGTATTATTCCGGCTTTACCTCATGGTAATCGGCATTTGCTGTAGAACCAGTCTCTTCAGACTTTGTTTCTTTTGCAAAGCCCTTAGCCAGCATCTCATTGATGTCCAGTCCGGTAGACTCCTTGATACCATCGGTAACCTGGGTTACAGTGGTCATGATGTCCCCTGCCAGCTTGCTGGAATCGCCGCCGAACATCTTGATGGAATCTACGTTCATGTAGCCCTTAGCCACAGCCTCGGCGATCTTGGGCAGCTGCTCGAAGTATACCTTCAGAGTATCTAACTCCATCTGCTGTCTTGCAGCGTCGCCGTACTGTTTCATAGCTTCCGCTTTCTTCAGAATACCGGCTGCCTCTGCCTCTGCTTTTGCCTGAATGGCTTCTGCTTCCGCCTTACCTTTGGCTGCAACGGCTGCTGCCTCTGCCAGGCCTGCTGCCTTGACTGCCTCTGCCGCCTGCTCCTTGGCGAATCTTTCTGCCTCGGATTTTGCCTTTTCTGCCTCTGCCTGTCTCTGGATCTCGAAAAGTTCGGCCTCCGCTCTCTTCTGTCTCTCATACTGCTCGGCATCTGCCTTCTGCTGTGCTGCGTATTTGTTTGCTTCTGCGGTCTTCTTGACCTCAGCTTCCAGAGCTTTCTCCTTGATGGATACTTCTCTCTCCTTTAATTCCAGTTCCTTCTCCTGACGGGCCAGGTTCGCATTTGCTGTGGTGATCTCCACGGTCTTACGCTGTTCCTCTTCCTGGATCTTATATGCTGCGTCAGCTTCTGCCTTCTTGATATCGGACTCTTTCTTCAGTTCTGCCTTCTTGATCGCCAGCTCAGTCTGCTTCTGGGCGATCTCGGTCTCTGCGATGACCTGTGCATCATTAGCATCCTTCTGCGCCTGTGCTCTGGCGATGGCCACATCTCTGTCTGCCTGTGCCTTTGCTACGGAAGCGTCCTTCTGGATCTGGGACATGTTATCCTGTCCCAAAGCAGTGATCAGGTTATTCTCATCCTCGATCTTCTGAATGTTACAGGACTCGATCCAGATACCTAAGGCGTTCATATCCTTCTGCGCCTTTGCCTGTACCTCATCACCGAAAGTCTTACGGTCATTACACAGTTCCTTCAGGCACTGGGTACCGATGATCTCACGCATGTTACCCTGTAAGGAATCGGTCAGTGCATCGCGGATCTGATCTTCGTTCATGTTCAGGAAGTTCTTCATGGCTGCGTTAGCCATCTCGGTGGTGATTCTCTTGTTCGCATCCGCACCTGCCACGACTTCACCCTTCGCATTTACGGTGACATCTCTCTGGGTCAGGACTCTGACCTTTGCCACGGCGTCGATATCCACACCGATGAAATCCTTGGTAGGTATATAACCGTTGGTCTTGATGTCGATACTGATCTGCTTCAGGATCAGCTCATCCTTCTTCTCCAGAAAAGGAATCTTGATGCCGGCACGACCGATCAGAACCTTAGGTTCTCTCTTGATACCGGAAATGATGTAAGCTTTGTTCGGTGACGCCTTCACATAACCGGATGCCAGGATGGCCAGGATGGCAATGGCCAATACAATAATTGCGATAATACCAATGTTAATTTCCATATGTACTCCCTCATTCTTTCTGCTTTTGTAATATATGAAAAGCTGCTTGTATGGTATGTATTTTACCATACAGGCAGCCTTTTATATAGATAAATTTTCATTCTTTTATGAAAAATAACTGTGCAAAAAGTGCACGATACATCATCTTATTTCTCTGAAAAATCTATAAATGGTAAATTATAGGCATTATACGGCGATGCTGCCGTAATCTGCGAAATAATAGGTCTTAAATACCCTAGCAGCAAGGAAGGAGCATTTTGATTCAGCAATTTTTCTACCATTTCCAAATTCAGACTATCCGGCCATCTGAATTCCGCCATTTCTGTTGCACACACATAGAACGGATCTGATGAATCCTTTTTTCCAATTTCCAGGGTCAGACTGACTCTTGCATTATTATCAGTTGAACTTCTGTCAATCTGAATTCCCATGTTCACTGCAATCTTTACTTCTTTATCCCAGCTGTTTTCAAAATCTTCGTTGATACAAAATTCCATTTTTGTCAATGATGGATTACTAAACTGAAATGCACTTTCCATATTTCCTCCTATGCAGCCACCAAGCTCATTCCATCACTTGTTGTTTTTTCATATATCGGTGTTTTCTGCGTATCCACTACCATCTGCACCTGATTTTCATTACTGCTGTTTGAATAGAAAAATTCTTCTTTTTGAATATTGATCGTCCATGTAACCTCTATGTTATCCAGACTGCATTGTGGCTTTTCTTCTAAAAAGTTTAAATCCAGATCCTTAATTTCCGCATCATACCCATTATCTCTTTCCGTGATTGTAATATTATTATCAATCCGTTCCAGAACGCTCCTGTTGTATAATAATTCCTCTTCCGTCGGGTGATAAAGCATATACGCAAATCGAATGGCATCGTTGCCATGTAGTACAATGTCTCCAACTCTTTCACCATTCATATATTTTCCCTCCTATTCATATATACTGTCTATGTATTCCATAAATTCATCTTTTTTCTGCATACAATCCAAAAACATTGAAACCGTAATGCCATCCTGGCCCGGTGTATTATAAACCATTTTACGAAAGCCAAGTTTTTCATACCATGTAACCAGATCTTCTCTGGCATCTATCGTAATTACCCGAATTGGCCAGTTAGCTGCCAACATCTTCACACTTTTTATTATTGTCTGAATTGCAGCCGTACCAATCCTATTATGTTGATATTTTTCATCTATTGCTATATAGCGAATATGAACAGCCGATACTTTCCGGTCCTTAATTTCCGGATCATAGTCTGCTATCTCCGGCGGAAAATCATCTAATTCTATCTCTCGGAACATTATCATATAATATCCAAGAACAATCCCCCTGCCACTTATACTATAACCATATGCATGCTGTACTATGGTAGGATAATATGAATTTTTCACATATTCATCTATGGATGGAATACCACATGTAAAAGAAGTATCTTCCACTTCTCTCGTGACCTTCCGATATTGTAAGTTTCCCATTTTCGCCCCTTTTAATCGTGTCAATACACAATCTGACTTTCACTAGCAAAAAATGCCCCAGGAATTTGTTCTACTCATCTTCTGAGAAACTTACATCCTAGAGCATTATTCGACATGACTTTTCTATATCTGTTATATTACATTTCTTTTTTATTACTGTCAACAAAATTTAACCCAGATTTTTCAGATATTCCATGAAGTTCTGCTTGTTCTCCAGTGCCGTGGTGGTGGGTCTTCCAAGATCTTCCCTTGCGCCGATACCACATTTTACTTCGATAAAGGTCAGGGTCTCTCTCTCTTTTGCAGCGGTCAGTTCCCGGTCCAGTTCCTCATAGGTGGTAACGGATACTGCATGGGGATAGCCGCAGGCCTTTGCAATGGAGACAAGATCAATATCGGCTGCCACGGTAGGCATACCGCCCACGGTCTCATGGGCACCGTTATTGATGACGATGTGTACCATATTTTCCGGGGCTGTGCTGCCCAGTACTGCCATGGAACCCATGTGCATCAACACTGCGCCATCACCGTCCACGCACCATACTTTCGTACCCGGCTTTTGCACTGCCACGCCCAGAGCGATACTGCTGCTGTGTCCCATGGAGCCTACGGTCAGGAAATCATACTTATGGCTCTGTCCGTTGTGTTCTCTGATCTCGAACAGTTCTCTGCTGGCTTTGCCCGTGGTGCTGACAATGGGATCCTCGCCGGAAGCCTGCACGATGTGGCGGATGATCTCTTCCCGGATCATGGGATTGTCGTTGCGGTACTCCACCTTTTCGTCATAGGTAAGCGCCCCTTTCCGGATGACAAATGCCACGTCTCTGCCCTGCTCCAGTGTTGTCCAAAACTCCTGCATCGCCTGTGCGACTTCTTCCTCCGCAGTGTCTTTTCCGATGACAAAATACCGGATTCCCATATCCTCCAGCAATTTCAGGGTCACTTCACCCTGGTAGATATGCTGGGGTTCGTCGTGGATCCCAGGCTCACCGCGCCAGCCGATGACGAAGATCATGGGGATGGCATAGACTTTATCGTTCAGCAGGGATGCCACGGGGTTGATGATATTGCCTTCTCCGCTGTTCTGCATATAGACTACCGGGACTTTGCCGGTAGCCAGATGATAGCCTGCCGCAAGAGCTGTGCAGTTTCCCTCGTTTGCTGCGATCACATGATGCTTCGGATCGATCCCATAGGTGTGCATCAGGTAATTGCAGAGGGCTTTCAGCTGGGAATCCGGTACCCCGGTATAAAAGTCCGCATTTAAAATTTTCGCAAAGTTTTCTGCTTTCATGTAAGTATTCCTTTCCTGCCCCTGTCAGTTAAATTTCGTCTATTAAAGTTATAATATCTTTGATCGGCATCAGTCTGCTGTCCACTTCCTGTGCCCTGTGATACCGCAGGATGTCCTCGGCGGTCTGCTGCATGGCGGGGAAGGCACTTCTGGTCAGCTGGTTCGCATAGATCACGATATTGACACCATGGGCCGCCAGTTCACTCTCTGTAATGCTGTTAAAGGAAGACGGCACCACGACGATGGGAGTCTTCGGATCCTCCGCCCGGAATTTATCACAGAATTCCAGAATCTCATCCGGGGATTTCTTACGGCTGTGGATCATGATGCCATCCGCTCCCGCTGCTACGAAAGCTCTGGCACGGTTCAGTGCATCTTCCATGCCTCGCTCCAGGATCAGGCTTTCGATTCTGGCAATGATCATGAAATCATCTGTCAGCTGTGCCTTTTTGCCGGCTGCGATCTTGGCACTGAAGTTCTCGATGCTGTCCTGGGTCTGCACCACATCGTTGCCGAAGAGGGAATTTTTCTTAAGTCCGGTCTTGTCCTCAATAATGATGGCGGAAACACCCATTTTTTCCAGTGTTCTCACTGTGTATACGAAATGCTCCGTCAGTCCGCCGGTATCTCCGTCAAAAATAATGGGCTTCGTGGTCACTTCCGTCACGTCATCAATGGTACGGAAACGGGAAGTCATGTCCACCAGCTCGATATCCGGCTTGCCCTTCGCCGTGGAATCGCACAGAGAGCTGATCCACATGGCGTCGAACTGGTCCAGCTCACCATCATGCTCCACGATGGTCTTCTCTGCGATCAGTCCGGTCAGGCCGCTGTGAACCTCCAGTGCTTTGACAATGGGACGGATCTCAATGAGCTGGCGCAGGCGCTTTCTGCGGTATTCCGGCATGGCAAGCTTTTCCTTGATCCTCGTATCAATTCTTTTTACTTCTTCATTATATGTATAAGGGACATCTATGATCTCACCGCCGTATGTCTTCAGCAGTCCTTCCACGTTGTCACGGATAGCCTTCAAAGCTCCCTCCTGCCAGTTATCCCCATGGATCACGTAGTCAGGGCGCAATTCTTCAATGACCTTATCATACATTACATCATCCTGCACGACCACATTGCTGACTTCCGGGATATCTTTTACCAGCTGCATACGCTCCTCGAAGCTGATGGTGGGAAAACGGTTAAAACGGATCATTGCCGCATCACTTAAGACGCCGATGGTCAGCTCGCCGTATTTTCCGGCTTCTCTGATGATATTGCGGTGCCCCTCATGAATGACATCTGTACAGAAACAGGTATATACTCGCTTCATTTGATCCTATGCCTCCTTATATTTTGCCGGAATCTGAATTTTATTGACTTCCAGTGCTTCTTTAAACACTTTGAAAAAGGCTTCGATATCCGGTCTGTCAATCGCACCCAGCGCACACAGGCGGAAGGTATTGGTAGTAGAGATTTTGCCGGGGTAAATGGTAAATCCCCGCTCATAGCAATAATCATGTACTTTTTCAAAATTCCAGTTTGGATCATCGGGATACTTCACAGACACAACCAGTCCCGACTGCCATTCTCTGCGGATCACATCGTGGAATCCCAGTGCATCCAATCCTTCATGAATGGCCTCAAAGACTCTCGTATGTCTCGCCCACTTGGCTTCCTCTCCCTCTGCCCAGTATTCCTTCAATGCCTGGATCGTAGCGTAGATTGTCTGTACCGGCGGGGTAAAATGCATTTCTCCGGTCCTCTGGAAGAAATCATACTGTTGATACAGGTTGCAGTAATAGGAACGTTTCGGATATTCCTTCGAAGCCTCCAGAATTGCCCGGCTGCCTACCACAAAGGATAGTCCCGTCATGGCCATGAGACCCTTCTGTGCGGATGCCATGCAAAAGTCGATGTTATCCTGCTCGATGTTAATGGGACGCATGGCGTAGGTGGATGTGGTATCCACGGTAAAGACAGCATGATATTTATGAGCAAGGGCTCCGATCTCGCGGATGGGATTCAGGATTCCGGTACCGGTCTCATTATGAGTGGTATGTACCAGGGCAATGTCCGGGTTCTCCCTCAGGGTCTGCTCCACTTTTTCTAAGTCTGGCAGTTCATCCACCGGGAATTTCAGGTCAATATAGGGAAGTCCGTAATACTGGCATACTTCCACAGCTCTGGTGCTGTAGGCTCCGTTATCCACCACCAGTACTTTGCCGCCCTCCGGCAGCAGGGAGCTGATGCAGGCATCAATATTGATGGTGCCGGATCCACAGAACAGGACGCTCGTATACTTTTCCAAGTCTCCATGCACGATTTTTACAAGGTCTTCTCTGAGCCCCTTCATCAATCCGCCGAATTCTTTCTCTCTGGGACAGATGTCCGGCACGACCTGTGCGTATTTTACGGTATCAGTGGTGGTAGACGGTCCGGGATTCAATAAAATATTTCTTTTGACGGGTTTTTGTATCAACTGCTCCATTATGGGATTCCTCCTTTTTTTGTTCGCGTTCTTTTTCCAATCGTTCATTAATGTATGATATGTTTTAATTCTTTGAACGGTTTTCATAGGTTTTCGGCTAAAATAAGTACACAAAATGTCTGCGTTCCATTCGCAGACACTTTGTGTTAAATATGAACATATAATAATACCATTCGCACAAAATAGCAATACTTATTTTTCTTTAAACATCATACGTCTTGTCGATGGCTTTCAGCTCCCGGAAAGTATCGATCTCGATAATGTCATTTTCCCGGCATTCACGTACTTCTACCTTATAATGCTTCTGGCAGAATACCAGGGGTACCTGTTCCCAGTAACGCTCCTTGCCGCCGGGCTGTTCGTAGGTCATCTTGATATCATCTGACAGCTTATGTCCGTCTTCTTCGTTCCAGTAAGAGATGCCCACCATCTGCCAGCAATCCAGGCCGCCGACTTTCTCTTCTACAATGACTCCGTCTTTTACCGTGAAGCACCAGTCATCGGTTCTGTCCTTTTTTATTGCCAGAAAATCGGAGGTATAATGATATTTTTTAATGATCTGCGGATTGGAGATCAGCAGATCCGCCTCAAATACATAGGCATTGGAAAGCATATATCTTGCCACCATGGCGGAGGAAATATTGTTAGCTTCATTGTAAACCGGATTTTCCAGGAATCTGATCATGGGATATTTGTACAGCAGCTGGTCAAACTGCTCTGCCAGATACCCCCGGACAATATAGATTTCATTAATCCCGGCATCCAGACAGGCATCGATCAGTCCGTCAATAATACGCTGTCCATGCACACGTACCAGTGGTTTCGGGGTGTTAAAGGTAATGGGCACCAGCCGGCTGCCGAATCCAGCTGCAATAAAGATGGCGCGCTTTGCACGGTAAGGCTCCAGTGCGGAGATTCCGGCACCTGTGATCTCTCCCTCTGTCACATACTGTAATTCGGTCAGTTCCTGCATGACACGGTTGACCGTTCCCAGAGAGTGTCCGCTCTTTTCTCCCAGCTGTCTCTGGGATAAAGTACCTTTTTCCTCTGCCAGTATCGATAAAATATCAAATTGTTTTCTTGTCAGTGTCTGATTCATCTTCTGCTTCCTTTCTTTTTTCCATTCTCCATGACCATCGTCCTGTTTCTATCGGAATTATCGAATTTCCGTTAAGTCATATGGTGTTGTCTGGTATACATAGTAATTGAGCCAGTTGCTGTAAAGATTGTTACAATGAGATCTCCACTGTAACAGAGGTCTCTGCTCCGGGTCATCGTCCGGGTAATAATTATAGGGAATCTGAATGGGCAGTCCTTTGTCCAGATCTCTATGATATTCGTTGTTCAGTGTATAACGGTCATATTCGGGATGGCCCGCTACAAAAATCTTTTTGCCCTCTTCCGCCATTGCCAGGAATACGCCGGCCTTCTCCGATTCCGCCAGAATCGTCAGATCCTTACAGGCATGAATGGCCTCCGATGGTGTCTCGGTGTGACGGCTGTGAGGAGCCATGAAAATATCATCAAATCCCCGGACCAACGGAACTTTCCGGTTGGATACCTTATGTGCATAGACGCCGAACAGCTTCTGGGACAGTTGTCTCTTGTTGATTCCGTAATAATGATAGAATCCGGCCTGTGCCGCCCAGCAGATATGTAAGGTGGAGGTCACATGGGTCTCCGCCCAGTCCAGGATCTGGCAGGTCTCCTCCCAGTAATCCACTTCCTCGAAGGTAATATCCTCCACCGGTGCTCCGGTAACGATCAGTCCATCGAATTTACGATCCCTGATCTCATCAAAGGTAGTGTAAAATTTGTTCAGATGGCTGGCCGGGGTATTCAGTGACACGTGGGTCTTGGTGTTCATGAAAGTGACATCCACCTGCAGCGGTGTATTTGACAACGCCCGCAGCAGCTGCAGCTCCGTATCCTGCTTTACCGGCATATTGTTCAGGATCAGTACCTGCAGGGGACGCATGTCCTGATGTACCGCACGAAATTCGTCCATGACGAATATATTTTCATTTTCCAGTATCTCTTTGGCAGGCAGATCATTTTGTGTTTTGATAGGCATTTTATTTTCCTCCGGGTCTTTCTTGCTTATTCCTCGTAAGGAATATTATAGGTTCTCAGAAATTCCTCTTCTGTCAGAATGGGAACCTGTAATTCTTTTGCTTTTTTATTTTTCGATGATGTAGAGGTAATATCATTGTTGATCAGGCAGGTGGTCTTGCCGGTGACACTTCCGGTCACCTTGCCGCCTTTTTCCTCAATGACCTCTTTCAGATCATTCCGGCTGGCATAATGGTTCAGGCTTCCCGTCACCACGAAGGACATTCCTGCCAGTGTCTGTGCACTCTCATCGATCTGTGGTGTCTCTATCGTCAGGATTTCCTTCAGATGAGCTATTTTCTCCAGATTTTCCGCATCCCGCATATAATCCGTAAATGTAGATGCCAGCACCTCTCCCACACCGGGAATGGCACTCAGTGTTTCTTCGTCCGCTGCCTGCATTCGTTCCAGATCGTAATCAAAATACCGGCACAGCACCTTGGCATTGGCCACGCCGATTCCTGCGATCCCCAGTCCATAGATCAACCGGGGCAGCGTGGTATGTCTTGCAGTCTCGATACTGTCCATCATATTCTGATAGGATTTTTCTCCGAATCCTTCCATTCCGGTAATGACCTCCTTGTAACGGTCCAGCCGGAACAGATCCGCATATTCATGGATAAAGCCCTGATCGATCAGCTTCTCCAATGTCGCCTCGGAGAGTCCGTCAATATTCAGCGCATCTCTGCTGACGAACAGAGTGTAGGATTTGATCTCCTTGGCCGGGCATTTCTCATTGGTGCAGTACAGAGACTGCACCTCATTCATCTGTCGGATCTCCGTGGGCTGTCCGCACACCGGACACACCTTTGGAATCTCCACATTATCACTGCCTGTCAGATTCTCAGCGATCTGGGGAATGATCATGTTGGCCTTATAGACCGTGATATGGTCTCCGATTCCCAGTCTGAGGGATCTCATGATACTGATATTATGCACGGAAGCGCGGCTCACCGTTGTGCCTTCCAGTTCCACCGGCTCAAAAATAGCTACCGGATTGATCAGACCGGTACGGCTGGCGCTCCACTCGACCTCTTTTAATGTAGTCTCCCGCAGTTCATCCGCCCATTTGAAAGCAATGGAATCTCTGGGGAACTTCGCAGTTCTGCCCAGGGACTGTCCGTAGCTGATACTTTCATAAGTAAGTACCAGACCGTCGGAAGGAATATCGTAGTGCTCGATCTTGTGTTCAAAATCTTCAATGGCAGATAAAATGTTCTCTTCCGTTACTGCCACATGTTCCACCACTGCAAAGCCCTGCTCCTGCAAAAAAGCAAACTGGGCTTCCTTGGAATCATGAAAATCCACACCATCCGCCTTTACCAGCGTAAAAGCAAAAAACCGGACATTCCGTCTGGCCGTGATCTCATTGTTGAGCTGCCTCACAGAGCCGCTGCACAGATTTCGGGGATTCTTGTATTTTGCCTCTGCATCTGCGATCTCCCCGTTGATCTTCTCAAAATCACTGTAGGTGATCACCGCTTCTCCCCGCAGGATCAGTTCTCCGGTATAGGAAATATTCAGCGGAAGATTCTTAAAAGTACGGGCGTTATTTGTAATGACCTCACCGATCTCGCCGTTGCCACGGGTAACCGCTTTTGCAAGTTTTCCTTCACGATACGTCAATACAATGGTCAGCCCGTCCAGTTTCCAGCTGAGAATTGCAGGATTGCCTTGCAGCCAGTCCCGCAGTTCTTCCCGGCTTTTCGTCTTGCCCAGAGACAGCATAGGACTCTCATGGCGCTCCTTGGGAAGCTCATCCACCGCTTCGTAGCCTACGTTTACCGTAGGACTGTTGGCCAGGGTAACGCCTGTCTCTTTTTCCAGTTCCACCAGTTCATCATAGAGCTTGTCGTATTCGTAGTTGCTCATGATCTCCTGATCCTTGGCGTAATAGCTTTCGGAAGCTGCATTCAGTTGTTCTACCAGATCTTTGATCCGGTCTATTTTGGAAGACTGCATCTTGTATTCCTGCCTTTATATATTTTAATTGTGATTTAACATTCCGGTGTCTCTTTGAAGCTGTTCCAGCTCTTCTCCGGTGACCTCGCGCCACTTTCCCGGCTTCAGATCCCCCAGCAGAATGTTCATGATCCGGATTCTTTTCAGCGCTTTTACCCGGTATCCACAGGCTTCACACATCCGCCGGATCTGTCTGTTGACTCCCTGAGTCAAAACGATACGGAAGGTAAATTTTCCGATCTGTTCCATCTCACATTCTCTGGTAGTGATGTCCAGATCTTTCAGATAAATACCTTTCGCCATTTTCTCCAAAAAATCGGGTGTTATTTTCCTATCTGTCTTTACGATATATTCTTTTTCATGACGGTTGGCGCCCCGCATCATGGCATTGATCAGATCTCCATCATTGGTGAGCAGGATCAGGCCTTCGGAATCTTTGTCCAGACGTCCAGCATAGGTCAGCCGTTCCGGATAGCGGATCATATCCATGATCTTTTTCTCTGCATGAGGATCTCTCTCCGTGCAGGTCACTCCCACCGGCTTGTAAAATGCCAGTACCTTCTGTGTCTGTTTTCCCTGCAGAATCTTCTTACCCACCTGCACGGTGTCCGTTTCTTCCACCTGCTGTCCCATTCCGGCCACCTGACCGTTGACCAGTACTTTTCCCTGTTCGATCAGCTTATCCGCATCTCTTCGGGAACATACACCGCACTGTGCCAGATATTTATTCAGACGCATTCTATTCCTCATTCCTTTCCGAAGCCCTTAACTTCCGGGCTACAGACACACGGCCGCAAGTATATGTTTTCACGCTTCCACACCGTCTGCCGCTTCGAAGTCACTGAGACTTTTGACTTTGGGAATACCTGTCTCTTATACACATCTCCGAGCCCACGAGACAAGAGGCAATCTC
>ERZ1027200.281-NODE-281-length-34200-cov-7.051428_pt1 | contig 34200 bp, 38 predicted proteins | sample MGYA00519271_ERZ1027200 | MGnify/ENA primary metagenome ERZ1027200 (study PRJEB26926, sample SAMN06164742) | human gut metagenome | biome: ENVO:00009003; feature: ENVO:2100002; material: ENVO:00002003 | host: Homo sapiens | place: USA | collected 2012 ...
GGCAGCGTCAGATGTGTATAAGAGACAGGGATTTTGCAGCAGGGATCGTCGAGCATCCAGCCTTCGTCTTCGAACTGCCGCCCCGTAGCGACGCATTCGAGCGTGTAATGAGTGGGTGTAAAATTCTCCATGTAGTATCTTTGGGTATCTTTGGTTTTCAGGACATGCGCCCTTTGAAATCGGCGTAACCGAATTCCCGGACGATGCGGACGGCTCCGTCGGCGTCGGCGACGGCGATCGCGGGGTGCGCCACGCCGTTGAACATCGTGGTCTTGACCATCGTGTAGTGGATCATATCCTCGAATACGATCCGCTCGCCGACCTGCAATTCGTGGTCGAACGCCCAGTCGCCGCAGTAATCCCCCGCCAGACAGCTGTTGCCGCCCATGCGCCAGCGCCGGTCGCCTTCCTGCGGTTCGCGGGCCCCGACGATCGCCGGCTTGTAGGGCATTTCGAGGCAGTCGGGCATGTGGCAGGCGAACGACACGTCGAGCATGGCGGTATGCACGCCGGCGTTCTCAACCAAGTCTTCAATTGTCGAAACCAGATAGCCTGTGCGCCAAGTAAATGCACTGCCCGGTTCGAGGATCAGCCGCAGGTGCGGATGGCGGGCCTTGAACTCCCGGAGCAGCGCGATCAGCTCGTCGCAGTCGTATTCGGCATGCGTCATCAGGTGGCCGCCGCCCATATTGAGCCATTTGATCCGGTCGAGGTATTGGCCGAAGTGTTTTTCGACGGCTTCGAGCGCCAGCCGCAGGTGGTGCGGACGCGACTCGCAGAGCACGTGGAAATGCAGACCGTCGATTCCCGCCGGCAGCTCCTTCAGGAGGTCGGCCGTAACGCCCAGACGCGAACCCGGAACGCAGGGGTTGTAGAGGTCGGTCTCGACGGGCGAATACTGGGGATTGATACGCAGTCCGCACGAAATGCCCCGCAGCAGGGCCATCGGTCCGAAACGCTCGAACTGGGCGACGGAATTAAAGGTGATATGGTCGCTGCAGCGAAGTATCTCTTCGATATTGCGGTCGGTATAGACCGGGGCGTAGGTGTGGGCGGGGCGGCCGAACTCCTCGAAAACAAGACGCGCTTCGGCGGCGGAAGAGGCCGTCGCGCCGTCGCTGTGGCGGGCCAGTTCGGGAAAGATGCTCCACATGGCGCAGGCCTTCAGAGCCACGATAATTTCAGCGCCCGATTCGCGGCGCACACGGTCGATTATCGCCAGATTACGGTCCAGCAACTCTTCGTCGAGGACGTAACACGGAGAAGGCAGTTTCAAGAAGTCAATCATCGAGTCGTTTTATTTCAAAACAGTTGCAAAAATAGCAATTTCCCTGCTAAAACCGCACGGCTCAGGGTGTGAATTGCCATCAAATAGGTATTTATACTTAGCCGTCGGACGGCACGCGGCAAATCGGAACAGGAATGCGGGAAGCACAGGCCAATAAGGGAGATGATGTGAAACCGGCCGCCGGGCTGTCCAACAAGTCCGATTCTTACGATTTCACCCCCGTCAGAATTTGTTCTGACAGGGGTGATTTTCAATTTCGGGGAGTCGTCAGACAGCCGCTACAAGCCGGTAAGGGTGCAGTCCCCTACTTCGCGATACAGATGCTGACGCGGTTTTTCTCGACGCCGGGGAACGGCTGGGCGGTGTCTCCCCTGCCCTCGGCGCTGATGCGGGAGGAGGCGATACCGGCCTTCTTCAGGGCGGCGGCGACGCTCTCGGCGCGCAGCTTGGAAATTTTCAGATTGACGGCATGCGAACCGGTCGCAGCATCGGCATAGCCGAGGATTTCGACATTCGCTTCGGGATTGGCCTTCAGGTACTCGACCAACGCGCCGACCTTGGCCTCTTCGGTGGTGCGGATCTGCGACGAGCCGATCCGGAAGAAGATGTTTTCACGCAGTTCGGCCGGTCGCTCGGCAACGGCCGCAGGAGCCGGAGCAGGCGTCTCCTTCACCGCGGGCTTCTCCTCGACGGGAGCGGGAGCGGGTTCCGGCGCAGGGGTCGGGGCCGGAGCGGGAACGACCGCCGCCGTGCGGGCTTTCTTATGGTTCTTGCCGAAGCGGAACGTGAAGCCGCCCAGCGCGTTGAACTGCCAGTCGAGGTTGCCGGCCTTCTTCGAGTTGTACTTGTCGGAGAGCATGTTGGCATTCACCTCCACCCCAAACAGCACGCAGTCCGACAAGCGGAAATTCACGCCGAGACCCAGACGGCCCGCAACGAACACTTTGCTTCCGGACCAGATGTTGCCCAGCCGATAGCCGCTGTCGTTAAGGGCGTTGGCCTCGTCGTTGTCGAACGCTCCGTTCAGGCCGACACCGGCGAACAGGTAGGGATTGACCGTCCGGCGGGGATTGAAGCGGCCGAAAAGGTTGGCCAGATCGAGCGTGGCTTCGACATTGCCCTGCAGGTATTTATACTGATAGGTGGTTTGGGGCGACACCCATGCGCCCTTGCTCTGCCAGCCGCTCAGGCCGAAACGCAGACCCCAGACGGGCGAGAACTGATACCCGGCCGACAATGCCGCGGCGGGCGATACGAGTTTGCCGAAAGGCCCTTCGCCGAGCGTATAGGACGCTCCGGCCTGCACCTGCATAAACCAGTGCGGGTTGAATTCCGATTTCTCTTGCTTATTCGCAGCTTGTGCGAAAACCGGCGCCGTGCACATCACAAGCGCGCCTAACGTACATAGGATACATTTCATTTTCATAACTATCAAGTGGGTTAATTGACAGCCAAAGATAATAAAATTGTATCATATATTATACATATTCAGCCGGAAAAATCTCCCTCCGGAAAAAGCGCGGACCTGCGGCGGAGGTATCGGACCGCGATTCGGCATAGCGGAGCGCGCGCCGGTTCAATATCTATCGACGACCACGACGCGGTCGGCTGTGCACACCGAGATAATCTTCAGCCCCAGCAGGACGGGCCACGATCGGAATACAAAACCCGGCGGAAATCTGCGCCGGGGAGGGGCCGCTGCCGGGCATGAAAAAAGCGCAAACAGAATCGTCTGTTCGCGCTTTGCGGATTGTCGCACCTTGCGGGGAATATCGGAAACGGGTCTGCGGATCAAAGCTCGATATCGGTATCGAAAAGCTCGTGCCACGGCAGCCCCTGCTCGCCCAGCTCGGCCAAGAACGGATCGGGATCGAACTCCTCAACGTTGAAGACGCCGGCGCCGCGCCAAAGGCCCTTGGCCCACATTGACGCGCCGAGCGCCGCGGGAACGCCCGTGGTGAAGCTGACGGCCTGCGTGCCGGTCTCCTTGAAAGCCTGCTCGTGGTCGCAGTTGTTATAGATATAATAGGTGCGTTCCTTGCCGTCCTTGACGCCCCGGATGCGGCAGCCGATCGAGGTCTGGCCGTGGTAGTTGGCGCCGAGCGACTTGGGATCGGGCAGCACCGCCTTGAGGAACTGGATCGGGACGATCTCGACGCCGTTGTAGATGATCGGGTCGATACGCGCCATGCCGATATTCTGAATCACGCGCAGGTGCGTGAGGTACTCCTGACCGAAGGTCATCCAGAAACGGGCGCGCTTGATGGTCGGATAGTTCTTGACGAGCGATTCAAGCTCCTCGTGGTAGATCACGTAGGATTCGCGCTCGCCGATACCGGGATAGTTGAGCGGACGGTGGATTTCGTGCGGCTCGGTGACGACCCATTCGCCGTTTTCGTAATAGCGGCCCTTCTGCGTCACCTCGCGGATGTTGATTTCGGGGTTGAAGTTCGTGGCGAAAGCCATGCCGTGATTGCCGGCGTTGCAGTCCACGATATCGAGGTAATGAATCTCGTCGAAATGGTGCTTGGCGGCATAGGCCGTGAAGATGGCCGTAACGCCCGGATCGAAGCCGCAGCCGAGGATCGCCGTCAGCCCTGCGGCCTTGAAGCGGTCCTGATAGGCCCACTGCCACGAATATTCGAAATGCGCCTCGTCCTTGGGCTCGTAATTGGCCGTGTCGAGGTAGTTGCAGCCGCATTCGAGGCAGGCGTCCATGATCGTCAGGTCCTGATAAGGCAGGGCCACGTTGACCACGATGTCGGGACGGAACGCGCGGAAGAGTTCGCACAATTCGGCCACATTGTCGGCATCGACCTGCGCGGTCTTGACACGGCCGCCGCCGATAGCCGCCGCAACGGCGTCGCACTTGGATTTGGTACGGCTGGCCAGCATCACGTCCGTAAAAACGGGATTGGCGGCGATTTTTTGGGTTACGACCGTTCCGACGCCTCCGGCACCGATAATTAACGCTTTACACATAGGTAATATGAGTTTAGAATTGAATTTTTCACTTAAACGCCTACAAAAATATCGTTTTATTTTGGTAAAACAAAAATATTCTATACATTTGCACCACCAAAAACGGGAAACACCCCTCTTGGTATCGGAGATTCCGTAGCTCAGCTGGTAGAGCACAACACTTTTAATGTTGGGGTCCTGGGTTCGAGCCCCAGCGGGATCACTAAAAACAAGGGTTTCACACCTTGAATAAATAGAGCGCGATTACTGAATACACAAGTATCGCGCTCTTTATCAAGAAGCTACAAGCATTTTACATTCTATTTCGCAGAGGTTTAATAATTGTTAAACCGGCCTTGTCGTCTACATATTGTGACACAAAACAACATGATGCGTCACAAAATGCGTTACACGGGCCAAATTCTGCGTTACAATGAAACAGAAAAAAGAGGTGACACGCTTTGTCTTCGACCGCCGAAGGCAAGCCACCCCCACTACCCCCGCACGGGTGGAATTGGAGATTTATTTTACGCGCAACTCCCGTAAGATTATCCCGACAGACATTATGCTGCTTCCCCACCAATGGCACGAGGGGAAGATTATCAACCACCCTTCCGCGCACTCACTAATGGTAAAATTGGAGGGGATGCGCATGCAATATGAAAAAATACTGTTGCGCATGGAGGCCGGCGGCGTCCCATTGGATTTACAGTCATTCAACGCTTACATGGACGATACGGTCACGCATGGGGAAGGGTCATTTTTGACCTATATGTACGAGCGCATCACAACCCAGACAATGAAAGAATCGTCACGCCGGCGGAAACTCGTCGCGTATAATGCCCTGAAACGTTTCGGCCGTATCCGTTCGTTTGCATCAGTAACAGCGGCAAATATAAGCCGCTTCGACATCTTCCTGAGGGACGAAGACCCGGAAATTTTCGACGCAGACGGCAATAGAATCGTGAACAGGAGCCAATCGACATTACACAACTATCACAAAGCGATAAAGCCGTACGTATTGGAAATATTCAATCTTGGGTATATCAAGGAGAACCCGTACAACATATTCAAAGACGCACGGGGACAAGCAAAAGAGCGGACCCCGCTTACAGAGTTTGAAATGCAAAAAATGATTGAATTGGAATTGCCCGACAAACTCGCCAGCGTCCGCGATTTATTTGTATTTAGCGCCAATACCGGGCTGGCATATTCAGATTTGGCGCGGTTCAACTATCACACCGACGTTGTATACAGAAACGGTTATCCTTATATCGACGGCGCCCGCCTTAAAACCGGATCGCACTTTTTCACACCAATTCTCCCGCCGGCATTGGAGGTGTTGAAGCGCTATAATTACAAGTTGCCAATTATTTCGAATCAGAAGTACAACGACTACCTGCATATTATCGAAGAGAGACTGGGCACGGGGAAATCGCTCACGTCCCACCTTGCCCGGCATACTTTCGCCACGATCGCCCTTAACCGGGATGTACCTATCGAGGTCGTGGCTCGGATGCTCGGCCATAAGAATATCGCAATAACACAAATATACGCAAAGATTCTAACGACATCCATCGAGCGATATGCTTCGCAACTCCGGCAATGTCAATAGAACGCACCACATTTTTAAGGATGAAACTCGGAATAAATTTTGCAAAGAATAGCAAAAAAGATATGATTTACTTGTATAATCGTAGCAAATTCGCTATCTTTGTAATGTCAAACAATAACAAACAAGAGTTATGAAACGTTACAAAGTACGAGAAATTATTAAAATGCTTGAGGATGACGGGTGGGCATTACAGTACACAGTCGGCGATCACCGCCAATTCAAGCACCCGACCAGACCGGGAAAGGTAACAGTAAGAGGAAAACCGAATGAGAATTTATCTCAATTTTTGTTAAACAGCATTTGGAAACAGGCAGGGTGGAAATAACCACCCTGCCATAAAAAAGAATAATTATGGGAAAAGTAAAGATTCGTGTCGACTGGGACGGGAACTATGGCGCTGCTCCCGCCAATGAGAATATTGCGTGTGTCGTGACTGCGAAAACACTGGAAGAGCTTAAACGCAATATGGATTACTCTCTTCGCCTGCATATCGCAAGTATGCGGGAAGACGGTGACGATATTCCGGTAGAGTTCGAGGGCGAAATAGAACTTGAATTTGAGCTTACGGGCCGAGCTTTGGTACATTACGCCGAAGGGCTGGTTGATCGTGCAGCCTTGGCGAAACTTTCCGGCATCAACAAAGTTCAGCTCGGACATTATTCGACGGGTAGGAGCACTCCGCGTCCGCAACAGGTCGAGCGCATAAAAAATGGCATTCGGGCTATTGCAGCTCAATTATCTGCTCTCTCTTTGTAGTTATTGTTTGACAGCTTTTCTATTGAAAAGAGGGCGCCCCCGACTTTTGGTCGGGGGCTTTTTCTTCTCTGCATGCGTAAGCCGCGAACTACCATTTCCACAATATCACCCCCGCTCCTACTCCGACATAGGGCTGAAATCCCTGCGGGGTGTACGCGGCCCCGACTCCGGCTGTCAGGGCGAAACGGCTGCGCCGGGTGATTGTCTGTTGTCGGGTGACCGTGTGGTTGTAGGTTTCGATCCAGTCGAGCGACGGACCGAGGGTGCCGATCCGCGGGCCGCTGACCTGCGCCCGGTAGGTGCTGTCGCCGTACTCCTTGCGCTCGACCATCACCGGGATTTCGACGCTGTCCGGACCGTCGGCGATCACGGTCCTGAAAACCGTGTCGCGCGGTGCGAACAGCAGACGCGGAACCTTGACCGACGCGAAGGTCGGCGGCAGCACGCGGACCGGCTCCGGCTTCGGATAGAACACCGTGTCGATGCGCGTCGTCTCCGTGGTCACGATCCTAACCGACCGGCGGCCGAAGCGGTAGCCAAGCAGGAACAGCGCGACGAGGAGGATTATTTCCAGCAGCCGTTTCATGCCGTCATGGGAATATACTTGCCGGCACGCATCGTCAGAAACTGTCGCCACTGCCCGCCTTGCCGGTTCTTATAGCCGATATGGACCCAGCGGGGCGTCCCGGCCGCATCCTCATCCTCGGAAATCATCTGATCGAACGGACGGCCCTTGAGCCAGTCGCGGCAGAACCGCTTGAAGTCGGCCAGCCGCCCGTTGCCCGGCACGAGGTCGAACGCGAAGCCGACACAATGCGCCGACGTCGCAGAGCCGCCGACCGCTTTGTTGAGCGCAAAGCCGCGGTACCCGGAAGATACGCGGATAGCCGGGCTGCCCCAGCCGGGATTATTCGCACATTTGACGGCCCATGCCTCCCGCAGCGGGTCGAGCACCTGCGCGACGGACATTTCGATATTGGCGCGGTGCTGCGCCGTCGGGGTGTTGTCGAGGCCCTTTGCGCGGGCCGTAGCGGAAGCCGTCAGTTCCGCCATTGTAAAATGCTTCATTATTCAGTGGGTTATTATTGTTCGTCCGAGACTTGAAATCCGCTATCAGGCAGCTCGATGGCATTGGTCCTGAAATTGCATTCCCCCTTCTTGCCGATCGGCGGCTGCCGGTCCGAGCATTCGATCCGCTTGCATTTCAGGATTTTCAGCACGGCGTTTTGGGTGGTGAGTCCGTTGTTCTCATCCCGAAGGCAGCTCAGTTTCTTGTAAAGCTCGTCTACCTTTACACTCAGCGCGTCGGCACGCGCTTCGGCGCGTTCGTAAAGTTCCCGCCACTGCGATGACGCCGTAGTCTCGTTTTCGAGCTGTTTGGCGCGTTTATTCTCCTTGCGGTACAGGAATGCCGTAATACCGCCGCCGGTCAAAATAGCGGTCACAATACTCGATAATAGAGACATCCAATCCATCGTATACTACCCCTTTAGAAATTCGACGAAAATAAGCGCCAGCACGGTGATCCACACCACCCCGCCGCCGAGCACCGCCGTTACGATGTCGCGCGGTTCGGGCGTCGCATCGTGCCAGTACTCCTTCCAGAAGGCGGCGAGATTCACGGCGATCGCCGAAATGATGAGCGCGGCCCACACCGGGGCGTTGCAGAAAATCGCCGCCATCAGCACGAGACAGGCGATAAGCACGCCCGCCGTGAAGTAGACGTAGCGTTTGTAGGGAATTCTGTCAGCCAGCTCCAGCACGGGCCGGGCCAGATAGTCGAGTAGTTTTTTCATAGCTGTTCGGTTTTAAGTCTCTGTTCTTCTTCCGCGGCCCGCTCTTCGGCCCGCTTGGCTTTGAGTTTAGCCAGCGTCGTTTCGTTGCGGTTGTACTCCGCATTGGCCGTCTCATACCGGGCATAGTCTTCCGGGTAGGTCTCCTTGAACGATATGCCGTTCTTGAAGCATTTGACTGCCCGGTCGTCGGACTGGGCCATAATAGCCCGCAGCTCCAGCTGCCGCGATTCGAGGATGTTGATTTGCTGTTGTGTTTCCATGATTGAAAATGTTGAATAAAAATCAGACAGCGCTTTTTACAAAGCGGAAACAGGTCGCGTTGAGTACCTCACCCACTTGTCACTAACGCCTACGACACCCGCATACATATTATAGAGAAACGCGCTGCTTAAACTGTACTCACATGACGTCCATAGAAGACGCCCCGATCCGTAGCAAGTCGTTTTACCGAGCCGATACAGCGTACGGTTCACCGGATCGTCCTCTACATTAGCAAATCCCAGAACTCGGTCGCGCATCAGGATAAACAGTTCCTCGGCCGACGGCAGCCACCATGCCCCGGCTTCCAGCCCGGTAGTCATTCCTTCGACCGTGACGCCGTAGTCGAGCGCGGCCGCGGCGGCCGGATAACAGATGACGCTTTCGCCGTAGATATTTACAAACCGCAGTTTGCCGATCTTCGCAGTATTCATCCTGCCGTCGCGCACCATTGCACCATAGGCCGACGGATATTGGGCCAGATGTTCGCCGAACAGGTAGTCCCGGTAGGTCGCATAGGCCGCAACCAGCGCCGGGTTGTCGGCCTCGGTGAAAACGCTTTCGCGGATAATATCGCTGCTTCCCGGCTGCTGTCCGTTTTTTTCAACTCCATGCACGGAATAGTGCTGCATGAACATTTTATAGTTGCACCCCGCAAACGAAATATCAACCCCGTTGTTACGACGGATGTATTCTTTCTCCCCCTCGATCAACGCACCCGTCAATGTCGTTTGATAGTCCACGTCTTCCGGCGGCCTTGTGATTTGGCAACCGCTTACGACGCCAATAGTCGAAAAGACCGGCGACCACGTATTCGAAGACATGATGATACGCGAATTTGCCTCGTCAACACTCGATGTCCAGCCGTAATCCTTGATTTGCCCGGTCACGAATGAGTTGATTTGAGCATGAATATCCGAAAGTTTCGCACCCGCGCCCCATGTCAAAGGCAAATCGACTTTATAAATTCCGGTTCCAAATGTAAGAACGGCGGTTCCGCCCGCTGCAAGATCGAAACCCGACAAGGCTACTTCGTATGAATTCGCCCAACGCATCTCATCCGATCCGTTGAAGATCGCATTTTCCAACGACACGATCCGCACCTTATCGCCGTGTCGGCCGTACACCACGCCCGCGGGAACCAATTCGGCGGGCATCTTATCTGCAACGAGCGTAGCGCCTTTGATGAATTTCAACACTCCCTCCGTCTTGTCGAACACGACAAGGTCCCCGACGCCGGCGGCGGATTTCGGAATTACGGCATTCACACCGTCGTAAAGCAGCACGCCGTCGTTCTCGATGTAGGATTCCGACGAGAGGGTTCTAAGCCGCGCAGTGTCCGATTCGTAGGCGGCCTTATCCGCATATTTGTTTATTTGTGACATAATCAGCTATGGGTTTTTCATATCTCCGATACCGGGCGTACAATGCAGGATGATGGTTTCGGCTGGTTGTCGATCGCCCAGCTTGTATTTCCGTATTTGTTGACTTTATAATAATAGAGATTGCTCCGCTCGGAGGACGAGGACATGTAATCCGCCTTGGCGATCACTTTCCCCGACACGGACAATGTCCGATTAACCGGATCGTAAGGCTGCACGAATAAGAGACCTTTGGCCATCAGCCACAGCTCCTCGGCCGAGGGCAGCCACCATGCCCCGGCTTCCAGCCCCGTAGTCATCCCCGCGACTTGCATCCCATAGGCCGCAGCTGCGGCAGCGGCCGGATAGCACGGAACAGTCTTGCCGTAGAAGTCGGTTCGCGTTTTCCGGGCGAGAATGGCCGTATTGCTTTTGCCTTCCTGCAGGAACGCCCCGTAAGCCGACGGATATTGGGCCAAGTGCTCCCCGAAAAGATAGTCCCGGTAGGTCGGATAGGCCGCAACCAGCGCCGGGTTGTCGGTCTGGGTGAAAACGCTCTCCCGGATGATTGTCGAGCTGCCCGGCAGGATATTGGTTCCCGTCGTGCCGTTCTCTCTGTAGTACTCCAGAAACACTTCGTTGTCGCATCCGGCCAGTTGTGAGTCAGCGCCATTTCTGCGGCGTACGTTGACCGTCGTGTTTTGGGGGATAATGGCAGTGGTGGTCTGGTAATCGACATCTTCCGCATGCTTGGTAAGCGTGCAGCCCGAAGCGGATATTTTTTTATGGCCTTCGGTTGTGGACCACGCATTGCACTCCATGACAATGGCATTCAGCTCGTCCGACGCCGTGGCTTTCCATGAATAGGTATTCGTAATATCGGAGTTCGCATTGATCTGCGCCGCGATACTTGCGAGAGTTGCCCCGGCGGGATAGGTGAACTCGAAATCCGAGGTGTAAATATGCAGCGTAAAACTGCCGCCCGAAGAGAGATCGAAGCCCGAAAGCTTCACTTCATACGCCACTGCCCACTTGTAAAAATCCAGATGGCGCAGGGCAACGATGCGCACCTTATCGCCCCGGCGACCGTAGACCACGGCCATCGGAACGAGTTCCGGCGGCAACTGGTCGTAAAGCAGTGTCGCCCCCTTGACGAACTTCAGCGTACTGTCCGTTTTGTCGAAGACCGCCAGATCGCCGGCGTCCGCGGCATCCCGGCCGACAACGACATTCACGCCGTCGTAGATCACCTCGCCGTCGTTTTCGACGTATGATACCGCCGACCGGGTTTTAAGTCGGGAATCATCCGCTTCGTAGGCGGCTCTGTTCGGGTATTTATTGATTTGTGACACGGGGAGAGTGTTTAGTTGTTTTTCCAGTCCGAAACAGCGTTATTCCCGACCGAATGGTAGACTGCATTGTTCTTGGTGTCGATGTAGAACTGTCCGGCCCGGTCGGGAGCCTTCGACGGAGCGCCCTCGCCCGTAACGACGATGTTGTTGCCGCCCCAGACGCCCAATTTCTTGACCTGCAGTTCCGGGATCAGGACATCGCCCGAAAGCATCCTTACAAGCAGCGATTCGAGGTGCGCGACGCGCTCCTCCAGCGTGCAGTCCGAATGCGCGAGCACATCGAGGGCGGTTGTCGAACGCTTGGCGCTTTCGTCCAGCGTCGTGCCGTCGGGCATCTTCACGCCCGCAGCCGCCGTGACCGGGTAGAATGTCTTGCCAGACCGGTCCGTGACTTCACGGATCGGAGTGTCGCCCCCGCCTGCCGATTTGCCCTGCAGGACCGGATTCGAGAGGTCCGCAAGGACGTGCGCGCTGACGGTCGTAACCTCCCCGCCGGCCAGCTTAAGCGTTACGGCGTAGCGGCGGCCGTTGTATTTCGAGTCGAAAACGAGGTCGATGCCGCCAGTCTGCGTCACCGGTTCCACCTCCGCGACCTCGACGAACGCGCCGCCCGACGCCTGCGTGACGACAAGCATCCAGCGGTACCGGCTCCGGTTCGCGGCGTAGAGCTTATACATTTCATCGACCTCGGAAAGCGCCGTAGTGACGACCAGCGGGAAGCCCTGCGCCTCGGCCCCCAGCGTCGCGGCGAGCGGAAGATCGACCGTGGCGCGCTCGGCGCGCTCCAAATCCTGATCGACCCGCTCGCCGGGGTATTGCAGTGTGTACGTGTCTGCCATTTCAATGCTGTTTTTTCAAGTTCTTCACTCTGTAAATTTACTCCAATGTTTGAGGTACATCGCCTATCCCTCCTGCGTGACATCGACGTTGTAGGCCACCGTCTCGCCCGTCTCCGTGTTGTGGTACTCCATCGCCATCGTACCCGTCCGGGCCGATCCCGTCTCGTTCTTCCTGACGGCAAAAGCCTGTCCGCGTCCGATCGGCATGCTCAACGGCGGTTCTGCAGTGCCTTGGCACCATTCGGGCATCGACAACAGCACCAAATCAACGCTACCCGTGTTCTTGATAGCGACCAAGTGGGCCGCAGATGTCCACGGAAGGGCTGTTGTAAAACTTACGCCCGGCTGATTTAAACTATGCAGTACTACATTTTTATCATACGTGTAATCCTCGCTGCCGGCCGGAACCTGAATGATATTTTCATAGACATCATACCCATCTCTTGCGGCCACTATGCCCAGTTGGAACGCTTCTGTAGTCACACCCGGTATTGTAGCCTGAATTCGCCCCTGCTTCGTACTGTAGTAGGTTTCCTCACCCGCATCGGTCGTGTAGAGCAACGCCATCTCGGCATCCTCGATAAGCGTATCGTTTTCATTCACGACCGAGAAGTCCAGAACGAGGTTGCGGCGCGAATTACGGAGCGTAACGCTGCCCTCCCACGAATATTCCTCCGTACCCGCGGGGATCGGGATTTCGGTCGTGAAGGTCTTGAAGCCCGGTTCGGAAGCCGTGACCTCGATATTGAAGGCCAGCACCGAAGCGCCATCCAGCACGGTTTCGATGACATCGTAATAGGCGAAGCCGATATGTCGCTTCGTACCGTCGGCACCCTGCCAGTAGATATGCGTCTGGTCCGCGGAGACAGGGGCGCCCTGCTCGTCGAGGATCGAGAGACGGAAGCTAATAGGACGCGAAACCAGCGCGGTGCCGTCCTGATGAACCGCGACCGAGCAGCGGCCCAGACAGCCGTAGGCGTCGGGACCGAACTCCGCGGCCGTGTCGCGCTCGTACTCCGTGGCTTCGGCTGAAAGCGCGATCCCGCTATACCCCTGCATCGTGCTGACGAGCCATTCCGCGCTGTTCCAACGCTTGATCGGAAACAGACCCGGACTGACCGTGAGTTCTCGACGGCCCCCGATGACGGGAAGTTCCAGTGTCGTAGGGGTCAGTACGAAATCCGATTTCTTGATGAGCCGCATTTTGAGACCGTATCCATCCTTTACAGATACAGAAAAATGTTTGAGTACAACAGATGCTGAGGCTTCAAAATAAATCTCTTCCCCTGCCGGCACCTTCAACGTTCGACCATTAGAATCCAAAAGCACACGGCCAAGAGAATCTACAAGCGTTAGCGGCTCGGCATGCTTCACCGTAAATTGCATCTGCGTACCGGCAAAAGAATCCTCCCATGCGTCCGCGGATTTTTCGTAATTCCAGATTGCATCTCCGTCATTGTCCGTATGGAGGCTGCCCAGATCGACATTATTATGGCTGACCACGATACGAATATCCGGAATAGCTTTACCCGTGACAGCATCGACAACCTTTATCCGGAACTGGATCGAATCTTCGGGCATCTCGATCAACCCTACACTGTCTTCAAAGGGCACAACAGACAAACGACTGCCGCCCGCTTCATACGACATTACGCAGACATTGGCCCCGCAGACAGCGACATCGCTATTCCGATTGATCTCTATTAGGCAGTGTTTCTTACTCTTCAGGTCGTAGGCTGACAGATAAGACATACTGTCAGCGTCGATTTTTGCAACGGCAATCGAACTGTTCGCATCGGCTGTAACGATCAGTCCCGCCCCCTCACTCAAGATATACAGCGGTTCTGTAAATTTCAACTCTCCACCGACACGCCGGCGAACGCTTGTTGGAGCGCGAAGAGCAGTAATATCCTTGATTACGATCAAGGAGTCGGAGACTGCAAGAGTTTCTGCGGGCGCCGCCGTCATCGGATTGGATTTGTCGTCAATCGCCAGCAAAACATCAGCCGGGTGCAATTCATAATTGTGCCAATAGGTATTGGATGCCGTGTGGATCAAATAGCCATTCGCCATTAACGACATGCCGGTTGCGGCAACATCGAAGGTATCCTGCGATTCCAATTCGAAGGCATCGGTGAAAACCGTAACCGTGACCTTCCCCGCTTCCGATGTCGCATCATACGACACCCACACCTTGCGGGCCGCATCGTACAAAGCCGTATCATATTTCAGCACATCGGTTGTGTTGGAATCCAAGTGCGAAAGGACTTCCCCGACATTATCCACTGCGTACAGGTCCGTATCACCCACCTGCAGGACAACGGCATTGAATCCTTTGCGGATATTCAGTTTGTCGGACCGATACGGCAATTCCGTCACGGCTCTGGTCTCCGTGTCGAACAGTTCGATGCCATAAGGAGCGTTTCCAGTACGCAGGAATAGCGTACTATGCAATGCCGCAAATATTCGCTCGTTATTTGTAAACGTCCGGATATGGGCCAATTCGAGCGGCTTCAAGACATGATTCATGTCGATCAATTCGCGCAGCTGAACTTTATACACCTGCCGCGACGCAATCAACTCCCACGAATTGACATAGTAGATCGCCTTGGTGAACAACCAGTCGCGGAAAAGAGAATTAAGATCGACGGCAAACGGACAGCGCAATTCACCTCCGCCCAACTGCCGATCTACATTCGCCCGCAGACGTCTGATGTCGTCGGCAAGCATATCCATGATAAATCCCCGTTCGGTGCGGGACACCCACGAAACAATAGGCGCACCCGCCGAGTCTGCCAAAACGTTAGGCAGCACGGCCTCGGCATTGGCATTGTAGCCCCCGTCACGGATCGGCACATCCCAGCTGCATTTATCCGAATTCAATGATGAAACAGATATTTTTGACGAGTAGGGGTCTATACTGTTTTCTCCGAGACTTGCATCAATGCTAATATTAGAAACTATTACATGAGTAAACCCATAAGCCCCCGCTACACTGAGTCTAGAGGGCTGCATCACCAATCGTACGTATAATTGGTAACCTTCGTTGCGGTAATCATCAGGGAAAGTGGTAATCGTAGTTTTGAGGGTCGAACTCTTTAATTTATTGAATGCTGTATATGGATATAAATAATTGCCCTTTCCCACAGAAGCATCTACAGAATAGTTGTATTTAAATTCCCCGACCGATTCTACCCAAGCACCAGACGATTCATCCCATTTATACGAATGCGATTGTGATTTTAGCAAGACTGCAATTTCACCGATAACACTATCTACAGTAACGAGGTTGTATAAATCAAACGAAAATTCCAAATTGATAGAATTGACAGGAGTGATTTTAAAAGGAATTTTCAATGAAATATTACTAACACCTGCGCCATAAACAATAATGCGATGCCCGACAGACAAAAATCCCGCAATATTCTGCCGATCAACCCAGTTATTACCATTGTAATACTCTTCAAGACTCAGATTATGATCTACGGAAGGTGTTTTTACCTCCGCATATTTGTAGGGGGCCAGCAGATTGAGGTCATTCGAGGTATTCGCGTCGCAGCTCTTGTGCCACATGTCATGCAGCACGGGCCGGTTCTTGGTTTTGAAAAACGCCGCCGGCCTTACCTGCCCGCGCAACGATATGATCCGGCGGACGTGGAACACGCCGTCAGCCTGAAATATCTGACCGCCGAAAGACTGAACGCATATTTCCAATGCGTTGAGCCATGTCGGGTCTTCATACATGCCGTATATCCGTGCGCGATCTACATATACGGATTTCAGCGACGGCGCCGTGGAATCATCCGATTCCAAGTTGAGCCATTCGCACACCGGCAAATCGAGTTCCAGACTTTCGATCGCCTCCTGCAAAAGATCGTATGCGGAGATTGTCCCCGTATATTTGGCGCCTTTTGCATCCCGGAACGGCATTGCGCCGAGCAGCGACAAGCCGTCGGTTGCCGAGAGCGTAACCACATAGGGCGGGTGGGCAAACTCTTCCTTATAACTGTTTGCCGCGAGGAACCCGCGCCATAGCATCGTCTTAGAAGGACTCGCCGGATCGTCGTTCTGGTATTTGTATATTGTAATGCGGTATTTTCGCGGGTCAGTCGTGAAAAGCGACAAGTATTCCATATCATCGACGCAAAGGATTTTCAGCGTCAGAGAACACCCCTTTATCGCCGTATATTCCGGATCGTCCGTGCCGCCTTGTTTCAGCGTGAACACATCGGCATACGGACGCATCATGGCCGCGTACGTCTCGCTGGTATTGGCATTGCCTCGCTCTTCGATCTCGATACGGTAAAGCAACCGATCGCGCATTTTCGACCGATAATCGCAATAATATTTGAGTCCGTACGTCGCCATTATACACCCGCATTTATATAGCTTACTTTAGCATCCTCACGGCGTATTGACAGCAGCAGATCAGACCCGCTTAGCCGGAACTGCCCGCCGATGAATTCGATCGACTGCCGCCCCAAACCGTACTGCCTGAGTTTCGACAACGGCGCAATTACTTCGGGATCGCTTCCTGCGCCGCGATTGTCCCCGACAAGCGCCATAGTCGGACCGTAGGCAAGGCCGCCGTTTGCAAGGGCGACACCTTTCCCAGCATTACGACTGAAGGCATTAATCAAAGCCGTACCGGCAGCAATGGCAGCTGCACCGACAATAACACCAATCCAAGGCGTAGCCCAAATACTGCTCAAGGCTTCTTTGATTGTTTGAATTATTTCAGAAGTCATGATTAACTGCTTGCCCAGCGATACGAGAAACTGCCCCACGCTTTTACCGAACGATGCCAGCAAATCGTCAAATGTCCCGTCCCCAGAAAGGATATTGCCAAGCCCTTCACCAAAGGAAATAGCCATATCCCGAACAAGACTATTCAGCATATTCCCAAAGTCAATAAAATCGTCTTTAATACCTCGGCCGTATGCGTTCAGATTCTCCAAAAAGGAGCCTTTCGCATCATCCCAGATTTCAGCTGGCGGATTAATCGCATTCGGATCGAATTGCAAAGGAGTGATTTTCCCCTGCAACAAGCCGCTCGTATTCCCGATAATACTACCACTCTTACCGGTGTTCTGCAGCTCTTCAAGTTTAGCCCGCAACTTCTCTAATTCGAGATTCAGATTATGTATCTCGTAGGTATTGAACGTACTTTTTTTCGCCTCTTCGAGTTTACTGATTTTCTCCTGCAACTCACCTATCAGGCCCGTTGCTTTTTTCGTTCCCGAATTTTCCTCTGTTGTCGTCGTAATTATCGATTCGGCAGCAGATGCCGCTTGTTTTCTTATCTCGATCAGGCGTCGAATAGCCTCGATTTCGATTTCAAGCTGCGCGATCTCCTCCTTCGATTGCCGAATGCGTTCGGGTTTCTTGGGATCGTAGTCATTGCTTTTCTGATCGTAGTAAATCCCGGTTTTCAGAGCGAAAACCCTTGCTTGTTTCCGGCTCTGCAAATCGGACAGTTGCTCCGGCGTATAATTCCCGTCGCGCCACTTCTCGACAAGTTGATCCGCCGCGTCCGAAAAAGCCTGTTTTTTAGCCGCGTTGAATCCTATAATCGCAGTCGTTACGGCTGCAATCGCCGTTGCTACCAATCCTACCGGTCCAAGCATGGCGGCAAAGCCAGCTTTCAGCAACGGTAACATTTTGAGTACAGTTCCCAGTCCCAACGACAACGGGCCGATCGCTGCCACCAGTCCACCAATCGCCACAATCGTAGTTTTCGTTGCGGGGGACAGTTGCTGTAGCCAAGCGACAAAGTCCTGCAACCATCCGACGATCTGCTGAACCATCGGCATCAGAATCACACCGATCTGCTCACCAAGATCACCCAGCGAGTTTTTCAGTTGTTGCATGGGGCCTAAACCCGTCTCCGCGATTGCCTCGGCAAATCCCTTGTAATTCTCCAACGCGAATTTTACGGCCGCACCGTTTTTCAGTTCTTCGGCGGTGAACTGCTTTAATGCCGGAATACTCTCACCCAGCTCGCCAGTCAGACCTCCGTACGTTTTTGCAAGGTTTTTAACGGCACTATCAAGCGTCATCCCAGTCGCGGCCGCCAATTGTGCGGACGCTTCTATCGTGTCGTTTATCTGCTGTTCTGTCAAGCCCAAAGAGGCCAAGAATGCCTGCTGGCCGATAATCACTTCATCGCCGAGAATTGACCGGGATTGCAATTCTCCAGCTTGTTTTATCAGCCGCTTCTGCACATCCTCACGGCCTTTCAAAGCCGTAAGCAGCCTTTTTTCGGCCTGCATCTGCACGTCGGCCAAATGCACGGAAGCACCCGCAGCCGCAGTCAGCGGCGCGGTGAAATATAGCGACATGGATTTCCCGAAGCCCTGCAGGTCTTTCCCCAGCGCATTGAGCTGCTTGCGCACCTCGGCGCTCATCTTCGTAAATTCGTATGAATCGGCCCCGATCTTGATTAGGAGGTCCGCTATCTTTTTTGCCATGCTTCCAATCTATTCACGCTTTCAAGCGCTTCTTTTTGCATTTGCGATAATTCTCTTTTCGTCAGCCTTCCGGCCGTCCTGCGCCACCGCGGCTTCTCGTCCCACGGCAAAGGCAGCACCTCGGTCGGTTCTCGGCCTTTGAGATCGGTCAAAGCCGCCAGCACGACGTAACTACCCCACCGCTGGACATTCATTGCCGTTCGGTAATCGCTCTCGATGCGCCGCATATACCCCTGCTCTGCGGCATCGAATTCGGCCAGCGTCATGTCGTCGAAATCGGAAGGCGACAATCCCATCATTCCGACGCCGACGGCAAAAAGCCGCCGATAAGTCAATTCAGGCTGTTCTACTTTCCGGCGGCGCCCCCGCCTTCGTCCGCTGCAGGCGTCGCCGTCTGAAAAACCGTACTGCCGTCTCCCACCGAGGAACGGAACATGCCGAGCAGTGTCGGAAACGCCGACATATCTTTGTCGAGCAGGTCGGCAACGTCATCCTCGGTATAGCGATGCGGCTGTCCGGACTTTCGTGCGCCCTCGGTCAGAGCAACGGCAGCCACGGCCATAACCACGCGGAAAAGGCTCCCAGCAGACACATCCTGCATGGCGGACTTCTTTACCAGCGAATCAAGCGTAATGCCCATAGCGTCGGCCGTTGCCGCCATCGTGCGAATACCGAAATTGATCGGGAGCTGCTTCCCGTCTATCGTGATCTGTTGTAACATGATTGAATCGGTTTAAACGGGCGGGAGTTCCCGCCCGTAGTTATCATTTTCTAAGCGCCTACCGCCTCCAGTCCGTAACCTTTGAAGGATGCTTTGTAGGTGGCCTTCTCCGATACGGTTTCGCTGACCTCGAAGCTCTCGACGACGCATTTTGTCGTGTATTCCTTCTCGGTAGTTCCGGGAATGGCCAGACGCACGATCAGATCGACGGAAGTACCCGTAATCGCCTGCGCGATCATGTCCGGCGTGTCGAGGGTGTCCGCCGGTTCGGCACCTTCGCGGACACATACGAGACCGTCTACCGAAGCGGTGAAGGCCACGTTTTTCAACTCGAATTCCTTCCCTTTCGTGTCTTTGGTCTCCCACTCTTCGAATTCGGGCGAGATCGTGAACGTGTGCGTTTGCGCATGGTAAACGCTCTTGTTGGCGCAGAGCATCGTCAGACTGCGGCCGTTTCCTGTTTTCATACTCATAGTATTTTAAATGTTAAATCGCAACTCCATATTTTTTCCTGATCGAATAGCGTGTATTCGCAATTCTGATAGTAAAACCCGAATCCCTCGACAATCCGGTGGTCCATCGCCGAAATTACTTCCCGTGCCAGCCGCACCGTCTCGGACTTGGGCCATGCACAGACGGATATTACCGTCGTCGTCGTGTCTCCGGCGCTTCCGTCGCAGGTGATGTTCGGTTCGCTGCTGTCCGTGTAGTGGATGAAGGGGGCCTGCACATCCGACGGAACCACTTCGGGATATATCTTGGATTTATCCAGCACCGTAGCCATCAATTCGACGGCTATGTCCATCGCACTCTTCATCGTTTCGTGAAATTTCTGTTTACAAAACCTTCGACGGAAGCGGCCAGCTCCCGGCCGAAAACATCGACCGTCATATCCGATGCGGCTCTAAACGCATCCAGCATGAACGGATTCGGAGACAGTCCGCGGGCGGACCGGGCAAACACCTTGTCGCCGCGGGCGCCCGTGAAGACCAGCACACGGGAACCGCCGCCCCTTGCTTTCTTGCGAGTCACGGCCCGCGGGTAGCGGGTTTTCGTCCCGTCATGGACGAAACGCCCGTAGAAAGCATTGACCTTACCTGTTTTCGACACGTCGAACACCGGAGCAACCGCCATAGGGACTACCGTCGGTACGCGGTCCTTGCGCAACGAGATCATGCGGATAGACTTGCGCAATAGTCCGATACGCTTCGGCGCCCGACTCTTGGCTCCCTGCACGATCGGCCGGGAGGATTTGCGCAGCGCCTGCCGCAGCAGCTTTTTCTGCATCTGCTCCGACAATTGGCGAAATATCCCGACCGCCTCCCTGTAGCCTTCGACCTTAATATCCAGCATTGTAATCCAGATCGTTTTTCGTAACGACAATATGCAAAGCCTTGCGGAAACCCTCCTCGTAAAGACCTTCGATCGGCCGTCTTTGCCCGTCCACCTCGACCAGCATATTCGCCGTGACCTCCTTGTTGTAGGGAATCGTCAGTACGACGCTGTTTTCATGGACGATCCGCGAAGCGAACAGGTTTGTCCGGCCTCCGTTTTCGGTCTTCGTCGCCCAGAAATGCCGCCACGGCGTAGGTTCGCTAACCAGTTCGCCGGTGCTATCCTGCCGGTCCGCAGGTCTCAGCAACAAAATTTTAGTCTTGCCAGCCATACGGAGTCATACGATAAGGGTTGAGAAGTCTTTCGACGGTCAGTGGCAATGCACCGATCGTCCGGCCGATGATTGCGTCGCCGTCGGCCTCGGACAGTGTGCCGGCCCGAAGCTGGACGGCGGCCTCGATGTTCCCCGGCAGAACGATTCCGCCGGCATCCAGAGGCTCGCGCGTTTCAGCGTCTTCATAGTCACTATATCCGCAAACCGTCTCGACCAGTACGCGGTTGTAACGCCGGCGGGACGACAACTGCGGGATGCGGAAAAACTCGATCGACGTACAGTCTTCCGAAGCGATCAGCTCGTAATCCTTACTGTCGAGGGTCTGCAAAATATCGTCGGCATCGTAATACTTCACCGCCGCCACGGATAAAACCGGAGCAGTCGGAATATCCACTACCTGCGTCAACCCGGCAAGTCCGAACGTCACGATGCTGCGCACGATGATTCGGTTGGTGTACCGCTCGGCAATATCGAAAGCCGCATACACGTTGCGGATCGCATTGCTGTACAGTTCACCGTCATCGGGCACCAACCGCATCTGCTCGGTAACAATTCGCTCGATAATATGGCGTGGATATTCCTTCTGCTTCCGGTTTTTCGTCATGGCTGCGTCGTATTAGGCCGAAGCGAGTTCGAGAACCTTGATCGGATGCGTACCCGCATCGTTCAGTTTGCCGTCTGCGAGGATATGCCCCATGATGCCGATCATGTTCTCATCGGCGTATTTCTCGTAGAACACGGTGATCCGCACACCGTCCACCATACGCAGGTGATAGGCTTTCGGGTTGCCGAAGGCGATGGGCTTTGCGCTGGCCGTGCCGATCTGCGGCATATCGTTGTTGATGACAACGGGATAGCCGAGGATATGGGTGATCGCCCCCGTGTTCACGTCTTTCAGGAAGATCGGCGATCCGTCCGTGGTCTTGATCTTCGCAATGTTCAGGAGCGTGTTACGCGACATGATCCACGAATCCGCATACGCGCCGTCCACACTGGCGACCATATCGACGAGTTCGTCGTAGGTAACAGCGTCCTTGCTGGCGGTCGTACTGCCGACGGGAGCGTCGCTCAGCAGTGCCGTGATGTCGTCGGTTCCGGTTCCGGAAACCGTCGCCAGCTTGTTCAGTCCCCGGCGGATGCACTGGGCAATGGCTTCGACTACCACGGCTTCGACATCAACACCCGACGTTTTCATCAGATTGATATGGATTTTCTGAATCTTGGTGTTGTAATCGTAAGCCTTGATCTCGGTACCGCCGAATTTGTTTGACGAATCGTCGGTCGCCTTGCTGCCTTCCTTCACGCGCACCAGTTCGTCGCCCGTTGCGTCATAGGTGGGCAAAACATACGAATCGCTCGTCTCGGTGATAACGAAGTCGATCGCATCGAGGAAGGTGCCCGTGCTCTTGAGCGCCATCGTCACCTTGCTCATTACGAGCTTCGGAACGACGATCTGGTTGTTCGAGGCTCCGAGGAACAGACCGTCGCGGACCTCCTGCGGCAGATCGTTGCGGGTCTTGCGGCCAGACAGCAGGTCGAAAAATGCCGAACGCAGCTCCTCGTTGCGCTTCTCACCGCGAGTCTCCTCAGTCTCCGGAGCTTTGCCGATACCGGCCGACAAGGGCCGCGCCTGCTCTGCGGCGCGCTGCTCGTCTGCTTCGAGACGCGCGATGCGCTCCGACAAGGTGTCGTACTGCGCACGATACTCCTCGTACTGGGTCTTCTCTTCGGGCGTGAATGCCGCGTCGCTCCGCTGTTCTGCGGCCTGCACGAGATCGTGCATCTTTTCATGGAGCGCCGAACGCTCCTCTTTCAAACTCTTGATGCTTTTCATAATTTTGGAGGTATTAAAGGTTTTCAAATTCAGAGGCCAGAAAGTCGCGGGCCTTGGCGACTTCGAGGCTATTGTGTGCCGCTTGATTTGCCGCCGAACGCAGCTCTTCGACTGCGGTACGCTCTGCCACGGCCGACGTATTGTCGTACTTTCCGACAATGACGATAGACAGGTCGTACAGCTTGGCTATCCTCTTTACGACACGCTGATCGTATTGCTGCGAACTATTGGCCCTTTTCCAAGACCAACTATCCTCGGCCACGACAAACGCAAAGCTGCATTCGTTAATATCGCCCCGGCGGACCAGTTCCAGAATATCGTTGCCACGCGTCGTCGTAGGTGCGTCGAAGGAGAATTTGACCCCCACCGCGTCGATTTCGATGCTCAGGGTTCCGGCACCGTCCCGGTAACGGGCGAGCACATCCACACAATCGGTGCCGTGGTCCGTACACATGCGCACATCGGACATATCACACCCGACGAACGCCTGCGGGTCGATCATTTCCACCCACTCATCCCAGAAGGGCTTCGACCACTCGTTGAAACGCACGGCATAACCGCTGATTCGCCGGCTGGGTTCTTCGCCTTCGGCACGCTGCTCCACACATAGGTCGGTAACGGGTACCGATCGCCGTACCAGTTGATTGATCGCCTTTTCGTTATTCTGCTTCATTGTTTTGGGATTTTTTGTTTACAGGTTCCATATTCACCTGATGATAGAACTGGTCGCCGCCCTTGTAGCCGTCCATATCCTCGCTGGCGCGAATTTCGTTCGGGTTCATGGCGCCGATATAAAACATTTCCTTGTAGAAGGCGGTGCGCGCCGCTGTATCGGCCCTCAACAAACCTTTTGCGTCGATGTCGATATACGTACGGCCCTTCTCATCCTCGCGCAGCAGTTTGTCATTGAATTCGGCCTCGGTATTCACGATCCACGGCCGCAGGGTGAGGTTATAAAGTTCGAGGTTCTGCTGCTCGTTGTTCGAGTAGGTCGAATGGCTCTGATTACCGACCATATGGGGCGGCACGCGGAATATCGCAGCGATCTCGTCCACGGACTGCAGGCGCGTAGCTATGAATTGGGCGTCTTCGGGCGGAATGGTGATTGCGGTATAATCAAGCCCGTCTTCGAGCAGAAGAGGCTTGCCGACGTTCTTGGCTCCGAAATACTGCTCCGCGAGTTGCTTTCTCAGACGTTCATACGCCTCGTCGCTCAGTGTCTTGTCCTTTTTGAACACGCCGGTCGTACGGCATCCGTTTTTGTAGAACGAACGTGCGAACTCCAGCGAGTTGCCGGATGTTTCGAGCAGATCGGCATGCTGGCGGATCGGCGAGAGACCGACCAGACCGTTCATAGACAACCCTTTCAGGTGAATGACATCCCGACTCGGAATCTTCGCATCGTTTCCGGCTATGGTGTAGTAAATATCGTCGTCACCTTCCCATAACGAAACATTCCACGGCAGCACGAAGTCAAGCCGCGTCGGCCGCTGCATCACGTCCCGCTCGGTGATGAACGCATAGGCATTTCCCCTAAGACACACCGACGCCATCATCGCCCGCCGGAAAACCACCCCGTTCATCTTCGGATTCGGCTTCATCAGCAGCCGGGCGACGGGATGATCGTACAATACCCGCCGGCCGCTGTCGGTCCGCTCTTTGACGTGCAGGGGCAGCGTAGACATCGCACCCGACAACAAGTCCACACACGCCCACACTGTCGATATTTTCAATGCGAAATCGGTGTCTACTTTCGCCTCCCCTCCCATTGTATTGAACATCCGGCGCTCGTAAAAGACCGGAAGCCCAAAGCGGAGAGCGGCGCGTGCAACTATGTTTCTGATAATTCCCATGTATGGCGGTTTTGCTATACAAAGGTTCAGAAACAATTTTCGGAAAAAAGGTTAACGCCGTTAACTTTCGTAGGTTAACGGCATTAACTTTTTAACAAATCGGCCTTTTACCGCCGTTTGGCGGGGGTGCCCATGCGGCGTTTGCACCACTGACTATACGCACTTTTGAAACTTTCGTAGCCTTTGAAGCGGCGGCGGCCCACAATTTCGACGTATTGCCGTTCGGCCGCTTCGTATGCCTGTTCGTTCGTTTCATAATATGCCAGCATGTAAACATAGCGTTCGTAGAACCCGGCGGAAGTCGATATGAAACGCGAAGTATTGGCGTCGAGTTGCGGAGGTGTAGAGGTGGTTGATTCTTTCATAGTCGTATATTTTTGTTAATCGAATGTTCTCAAACCGCGGCTTTCGTAGACCGAGGGTGTTTCCGGGTCCCGGAGGGCGCTCATGTATTCGCCGTGCGCCATGATCGCCGCGACAATGCCGTCGATCTTTTCAGGGCTTTTGTTTTTCAGAGGTTTTATGTTGTCGTTGGCATCACGGTAGACGACTACATTCGACATCTGCCAACGCAACACGGGATTGCCGAAGTGCTCATACTCGCCCAGCCGCACAAGACGCTCGAAATCTTTGGTCGGCGGCGATATGTTCGCTATCGACTGTTGAAAACCGTCCATCGGGAGTCCGTCGGCGAGCAGGTCGATCACCAGCTGCGACGAATTCCATCTGTCATATCCGATTTTGAGGATATTGTATGTCCCGGCGATTTCGTTGATGTCAGCCCGTATAACATCGTAGTCGGTGACATTTCCCGGCGTAACCTTTATGTACCCCTGTCGCTGCCAGACCTCGATATTGATATTCTCACGCAGCATTTCCTGCCGGTTGCGATATTTCTCTTCGGGAATCCAGAACCATACGAGCACCTGCGTCCGGTCGTTTTCGTGGAACTCCAGCGCGAACGACGAATAGTCATTGACGGCTCCGAGGTCGAGACCGCCGTAACATTCGCGCCCGACAAGTGACGCCGGATCGGTCGTACTCCTGCAGGCGCGCCAAACCTCGTCGTTGATCCACGTGTCGGCAGCCTGCACCCACATATTGAAATTCTTCGTCAGAATGTTCGTTTCCTGTTCGGGCTTCGTACGGATATTGTTGTACTGCTCTATCAGGTATTCGGGAATCACCGAAGCCCCGTAACATGGATTAGATTTATACCACATGTTCGGATCGGCCAGTTCTTCACGCTTATCCTGCGTGTAAATCATCACGAACAGCGTATCGTCTTCGATGATCCCGGACAACAGTTTCAATGCGCTCGTACGGTAGGTATAGCATGCCGATGCGAGATTGAATCCCGCCGTCGTGATGATGCACATAAGCGGCTGCCGACGCGCGCCCATCGACGATTTCATAACGGCATAGACCTCATCGGTCCGGTGTGCATGGAACTCGTCCAAGATCGTGCAGGAAGCGTTTTTACCATCGAGTGTCTTGGCATCGGACGACAACGGTTTGAATACTGACCCGTTATGCTCATAAACGATTGATCCCCCGGCCGACCGGAATACTTTCGCCCGCTTCGAAAGCGTGCATTTATCAACCATCTGCTGAGCTGCACCAAAACACTCACGCGCCTGATCGCGCGTCGTGGCGCACGAATAGACCTCTGCGCCGGCTTCGCCGTCTGCAAAGAGCATATACAGACCGATCCCCGCAAGAAGCGTTGTTTTACCATTTTTTCGCGCAACCTCCAGATAGAATTCCTTGAACCGCCGATACCCGTTCGCCGAACGGCGGAAGCCGAACACGTTCCACAGCACGAACTGCTGCCACGGCTCCAGCGTGATCGGCCGGCCGGCCCATTCGCCTTTAATATGCCTCAACGATTGGATGAAGTTGATGCACCGCTCTGCGGCACGAGCATCGAAATACCATCCTTTTTCGATGGCCTGATCCAAATCCCGGTAATACCGCTCAACAGCCTGACGAATATACTTGCATACTACGACGCGGCCGGCCATAACGTCGGCGGCATACTGTTCGGCCGGGTGTATTTTCTTCTCTCTTGTCATTTGAAAAACTCTGCAAACTGATCTTCTTCCTTCTTCGACTCGTCTTTCTTGCCGCCCGCGGTCGCATCGAAACTCCGACGGGAAACGGGCGACAATCCGAACTGCGCCCCGATCTTATTGACCGTGTCCAGCGAATCCTTGAACATTTTGGCCGCAGGGTGAAGAGTGCGCGTCACACCCTTGTCGGAAACAGACTCAACAAAATAGCCGTACTGCGCAATATCATCGTTCGCCGCGATCAAATTCGCGTAGGCCGCCGCATACGCCGCCAGCAGAGGCAGATCGAGTTTCGTCAGAACCTTCCACGAAATCAACATCTTTGACGTGGTGTTGTATATCTTGCGAGCCTCGTCCGTAAGCCACGACGGCGGCGTGGTTTTGGTTATCGGCTTGCAAACTCCCGCAGCGGCAGGCGCGGTGCCTTGCACCCGGCATTTTTTCAACGTTCCCTGCAGGGCTTTTTTTTCATCGGGTATCGGTTTTCTTCCCATATATTTCACTCAAAAAGTTTTCAAATTTTGGACGTGTGTGCAGAAGATTGTGGGGGCGGTTGTGTTTCGGTCAGGTCACAGCGATCTGCACCCCCTACCCCTCCGCATTGTATTTCAACTTCTTACAACGTTATGGCAGCATACAATCCAATCGTCAATCGAGACAATTTATGACACAACACAGTATCATATAAAGCACGGAAGTAATTATATATACACACCTTACCTCGTAACCTGCTGCTGTTGCTTTATTGCTTTTTCAACCAATTTCGACGGTGAGTTACGCAACAGCATTCGGGCATGTACTTCCTGAGCATAGATGCGCGTCGTATTCGTCGTCGTATGCCCCAACATATCTCGCACCGTCTCCAAGTCCGCTCCGGCCTCAACCATCATCGAAGCGCAAGTATGACGTAAAGAGTGTGCCGTAATGTCGGGTCGGTTAATTCCTATCGCGGATAAGCGCTCATGCACTATCTGACTGATGGAAGTACGCAAAAGCCGCTGCGGCACCTTCCGATTCTCTCCGACAAACAGCGCATCGCCAGACTTCAAATCCCGATCTGCAATATAATCAGTGAACAATTCGACAATGCTATCCGGCAAAGCCATAGCCTCAACCTTCTCATGCCGGCCCTTGCGTTGGATATACAAGATCGGAATACCCTCGTCCGTTCGGTTGAAATCTTCTATGTTGATTCGCTCTACCTCGCAAGTGCGAAGCGCCAACAACAACATCAATGCAATCATCAATTTATCGCGCCGCCCTTTGCGAGTCGAGACATCAATCGAATCGAGCAAGCGGGCAGCGTCGCTCGCAGTCAGCCGGCCCTTGCGATGCCCTTTGTAGCGTACAGAAGATCGTATGCCGTCCCCAATACTATCATAATATCCGCGCTGGTCGCAGTATTTATAAAACAGCCTGACCGCTGTCACATAGCTATCAACGGTTAGCGCGGTCTTGCCCTGCGACTCCAAATCCTGTTTATAGTTAAGCAGATCAACGCGGCGCGGCATGCGCGGGTCACAACCGCGCCCATGCAACCAACGAAACCATAGCTGCACCTTCGTACCGTAACTTCGACGAGTTGTAGCCATTACGTCGATGTTCGCCAACCATTCGATAATAATCTGATTGATCGTTGCACTCGTTTTCATAATTTCGATTTATGGGCTTCTGCGCCGCTCTTCCTATTGTGGCATTTGGCGCATAGGCTTTGCAGGTTGTTCATGTCCATTGGCGCGCCTCCCTCATTAATCGGCACAATATGATCGACTACCGTAGCGGGAGTAACAACGCCGCGCCGCCGGCACTCTTCACAAAGCGGCTCCGCATTCAATTTTTGTTGCCGCAGGCGTCGCCAGCGGGTAGATCGGTAGAAATCACCGTTATCATGCAAACGGCGACCTTGAACTATGCGCGGCGGAAGATAGCCGCGCCGTGTCGGCTTTGGAATAGTCGGCATATTTATTTCTTGTCTGTTTCATCCAGTGCTGCAATCAGGGCGTCGGCAATCATAACGGAGCTTTTTGCAACGATTCCCGGAATACTATTGTCACCATTGAAGCCATTACCTGCGGCCAGATATCCGGATATTTGACCCTGCATTGCCTGCCCAGCGTACACCCGCCGCCAGTACTCCCGGTCAACTGGTAAGGATTCCTTACAAGTTGGGTTATCAACTGTCAACTTTTCTTTGACAGTTGGTCCGTACTCTCCCCGCGCCAGCTTCTCGGCGTAGTTGTCGTCACGCATCATAAGGGTGGTCGCCCCAATCGAATAGGATTCTTTTCCCTCTTTAGTGAAAGTCACAAACGATTCGGAATTATCTCCTTTATCTATCAAGGCTATAATTGGAAACTGACTCGATTTTCGGTCGAAACACAATATGCGAACTGGTTCCGAAAGGTCTGTACACACCGGCGCGCCTGCTTTGGCGGCCGCTAAATCGAAATTCTTCATTTCTTCTTGGTTTTAAAATATTCTACAATTTCCTCGGCGGTGGCCTTACGGAAGCCGCACTCTTCGCAATAGGTATAACAACCTACATTGCCAGCTTCACGCTCAGCAGCAGTGGTCATGCAGCCGTCAAAGTCATTGTACATTGATAACGCCCAATCTTCGCCGTTAGTGAACCATTGCTCCCGGTCGTTCTCGTCGTTCATTGCGGCCAGTGCCTTGAACAGCTCGACATTCTCGCCGCAATCGTAGCTCGGACTGTGCTTCTTGGCATTTTCGGCCTTGAACTGACCGATGCTGTATTGGGTGTCCTCGCCATAGTCGCATATCCCGTGTACCTCATAAGCTATTTTAAGCCGATCAATCCCTCTGCAATGCAGAGTGTTCCAGCCGTCGAACAGAGAGCATGGACAGACATAATACCCGATTCCCTTCAACCATTCAGTCAGTTCTTTTCGCTTGTCCATATCCTCGACACGGACAAAGCACGGTGTTGTGAACTTCATACTATTTCACCAACTCAAATTCGTAAACCACGACCCACGGATTCGATTCCCACGTACCCCGGCCGGAAACCTTATTGATCAACAAAGCGAAGGCTTGCTTCGCAGTAGGGAAATCGTCGATAATTCGACCCTCGTTATCACGGAAGTAATAGCGGTCATTCAGATGCTGAATTCCTTCTTTCAGACAATCGTCGGCTGAAATATCCTGCAACCGCTCGCACCTGATTCGCGCGATGCGGATTTGGTGGGGCATATACTCGGCTTTGACGAACATTTTGTTAATCCACCCTGCGTGATTTGTTATATCGCTCCCGTCTGCAAACTCATTATACCAAATTCCGTTTTCCCACTTACTCTCATCATAAGTTGAAAAATAGTTTTGCGCCACGGCCACAACCTCGCCGACCTTGTATTTGGTCTTATAGTGATATCCCCCATCATGCAATCTTACGCCGTTGCCACAATACTTGCAATATATACCGCCTGTGTCTCGATCTACTACCAAAGACATAGGCTCATCCGACCAATTGGCACCCCAACAATTTTTGTGTACGGTGGCGCAATCTTTCGGCATTGGGTCAATCAACCGCCTCGTCATGATATTTCGGCCCTCGATAACCGCATCCGTCAGTCCGTAGCGGTCGTTAAACATTATCTTCTGCATGGCTCTGCGGTTTTAATCCGTTCAGTCTGTCTATCTCGGCGGCGATAAGAGCACCGGCCTCGGCAAGGAGGTTGACCGCCTCTACATTTTTGGAAGGGCGTCCGGAAAATTCAACCAGCATTTCTGCGCGCGCAACCATGTTGCATGCCCCCTCCAACTTGCCGCGTGAGGCAAATATTTTAGCGCGCTCCTCCGCAATCAGTTCGATTCCTATTTTCATGGGATTCTATTTCTTTTTTGAGTTCTTCGATTGATTTTCTGACCCGTTCGTGCATCTCCACGGCGCGATACCCAAGCCAAACAGTGACGATTCCGAGAATTGAAAGCAACACCCACGCTATAATTTCAGTCTTCATTTTTTATAGCCGTTAGACACTATCCATTCGATTCGATCTGCAAGAAGATCGATAAGGCTATGGTTAAAGGCATAACCGAAATCTTCGTCCCCTAAAATTTGACCGAATTCGAATCTCCACACCCCCTCATTTCCCATTTTTTCAAGGCAAGGGTTACACGTGTCCGGGCCAATATCAATGGGCTTAATCATCCCCAGCAGGTCGGCGACCGTGAAGGCGGGGACATAGTAATTCGGGTACTTATTGTGCAGAACGCGCCTTGTTTCCTTATCTGTGTTCCATATCTTCAATCGGGCGCAATCTTCGTCCATTTCCCATACCATGCTCGCCTTCTCCGCGGGCACTCCCAGCTCGATCAGCCGCTTCGACTGCTCGATGCTCGTTACTTGGTCTTTCATCTTCTATAGTTTTTTAATTCAATACTTTTTCGTATGGTTCTCGTATTCATTTATCGTTTCAAATATCTGCAAGGCTACCTGCGGGACTATGGCGTTTCCGTAGGCTTTAATCGATTCCCGCACCCAGCGAGGAAAGGTAATACCGTCCAGTCCATCGGGAAAGACATCATCTCGGCAACATAAAGGGGATTGAGACGGGAACGATTCAAACGTTGTTCGTGCGAAAGTTTTACGATCTCTTTGACAAGCCCGCTTTTCCGTCTCGCTTGCGACTCCGGCAGCGAGCTGTTCGTTGCGTCGTTTACCGTAGGAGTCGGTAACAACCCTGTCGGCATCGGCACAGTCCGTTCTTTCACGCATTGCTTCAAACCCTGCGTCTGCACAGTAGGCAACAAACCAGCATCTGTCCCTTCGGTGGGGAGCACCGACACCGCAAGCCGGTATAATGTACGGTTGAACCGCATATCCTGCCGCCTCCAAGTCAGAGCACACCTCGTCGAAGACCATTCCTTCCGACCAATTAACAATTCCGAAAACATTCTCGCCCACGACCCATCGAGGTCGAACAGTCCGAATAACCCGCAACATTTCCGGCCACAGGTAACGCTCGTCCTCCGTGCCTTTGCGCTTGCCTGCGAGCGAGAACGGCTGGCAGGGGAAACCGCCTGTAAGGACGTCAATTCGTCCTCGCCAAATAGTAAAGTCTGTCGTGCGTATGTCTGCATACTGTTCTGCATTAGGGAAATGATATTTTAAAATCCGGCGGCAGAAAGGATCGATTTCGCAGTTGAAAGAGTTTGTCCAACCGGCCCACTCTGCCGCAAGGTCGAAACCGCCGATGCCCGAAAAAAGTGAAGCGTGCGTCATGGTCATTCGCATAATCCGTAAAAGCTCATGCAACTGGTCGCTGTATCGTCGTCGAATAGGCTGCCCGTCGCATTCTGCCATTGGACGTAGCGCACGACATCATGAATCGTCGGATATTTCTCTCCGCTGGTGATTGCGTGGGACGGTATTTTGTCCGGGCCGAAAAACGACGAATGCAACTCCGTTTCAAGTGCGGCGATCTGTTCGATGCGCTCCGGGTTCTGGCGCGATATGTTGAGAATATCCCGCTGATTCGCCATCACACACGGCCAGCAGCCGACACGCTTGTAGCCCATGCGGTAGAGCGGGTTTGGCTCCAAACCTGCGTCGAGGATGTAATCGATCACCTGCTGCGCCGACCAGTCGAACACGGGCCGCAGAAGATCATCAGCGAATTTCTCTCGAAATGCCCGTACCTCCTTACCCCGATAGGTGTGCGTCTTCGGTTTACCCGCTTTATCGTAGCCGTAAGGCTCAAAATAGTACTTGAAGTACGTGCATTGCGCCTGCATCTTGGCTCGGCTGGCCGATTCTGCCGCCCGGATGCCCTGAATCATCAGCATATTGTCCTGAATCTTGTCCAGTACGTAGTCGATGCAGGGCTTTGTCTTCAATTCCTGCGTGCAGAACCGCGCCCGCGTCGAAGGCCAACGCTTTTTGTGCCGGGCAAGATCGACCATACCGTCGTACTTCTTAGACTTGAGCGTCACCAAATCCAAGTGGAGTTTATCCGCGATCCGGTTGATGTATTCGTAGGTCAGCGGATGTTCCCAGCCCGTATCGCAGAATACGGTCGTGAAGTTCTTGGTGATATGCTCGCGGGTCCAAAGAAGCGCCGCAAGGCTATCTTTACCACCCGAAAAGGTAACTATGACTTTCATACTTGGTACTCGTTAAATAATTTTTGTTGCATTTGATGAGCGATAAGCCTATTCTTGGCTGCTTCGTAATAGTCGTGGTCCAACTCTATACCAGTCATTTCAAAACCCAAATCCTCGCAAGCAATGCAGATCGATCCGCTGCCGAGGTGAGTATCGAGAATCTTGTTGCCCGGCTTGGCATAATTGGCAAGCAACCATTTGTAGAGCGCCACCGGCTTTTGGGTGGGATGGATGCGGCGCTCATTCAAAGCCTTGTTCTCTTGTTGAATTCGACCTTCTACCACCGATTTGCCCTGACACATCCAGTTCCACATGAAGGCGAACAGTCGAACCGTATCGATCAGACTGCAATAAGCGATTTCGCAATCCGAAAAAGAACTCCGCCCGTTTACCTTATCCCAAACAATACGACCAGCCCCGAACGGGAAGCGAAAATAGTTGCACCCCCAAATAATTTGCGCTTTCGACACACGCATCAATTCAACGAAGTAGTCATTCTCTGGAATGGTCCAATGCTTCACCTCATAGAATGGTCGTTTGACGCCCTTCGAGGATTTGGAAGCCCCGTAATAACCAAGTTTATTCGGACCGTCAAAATACGGCGGGTCAACAATCGCCAGATCGAACGAATTGTCCGCCATGTCCCGCAGAATATCCATACAATCGGCGTTGAACAGTGTGATATTACCAAATTGATCTTTCATCCTCATTGCTCGTTAAAGTTTAACCGAGGGGAACGGCGGGAATGCAAAATCTTATTGACCCGTTCGATCTCATCGTCAATCTCTCGTTCCAGACGTTTGCTGTCGGTCAGGGCTGCTGACGACCGGGTGCGGAAATACTCCTTCTGTTTGGAGCGCATGCGTTCGACTTTGTGAAAGAATTCTTGCGGAGTCATTTGGGTATTCGGTAATGAAGTTTTTTACCCGGACCGAAACGGCGGTCCAATACTTCGCGTATCAGAAGCAAGCGCTTCGGCTCCTCCATGAATGCCATGAGGGACTTATCCGCCACTGTGACATGAATCGTATCGCCTTCTGCATACAATCCCCGGAATAAACTCAGCATCAGCGTACAATCCTCGTCACCCGCAGCACCGGCAACCGCATTGTACACTTCGCGCCAAGTGTCTGCTATGCCCGCAGGACATTTTTCGGCATTCTCGTCCGGTTTCCAGAATTTAAGCGCTGCGGCCCGGTTCTTTATCGCGTTGCCGTTGGCGTCTACCC
>ERZ1027200.330-NODE-330-length-30648-cov-6.266499_pt1 | contig 30648 bp, 29 predicted proteins | sample MGYA00519271_ERZ1027200 | MGnify/ENA primary metagenome ERZ1027200 (study PRJEB26926, sample SAMN06164742) | human gut metagenome | biome: ENVO:00009003; feature: ENVO:2100002; material: ENVO:00002003 | host: Homo sapiens | place: USA | collected 2012 ...
GATCTACACCCTAGAGTTCGTCGGCAGCGTCAGATGTGTATAAGAGACAGGGCGAGGTGTTCACCGACCACGATTTCCACGCCTACCTCCGCAAGCTGAACGTGGAGAACGATCGCAAAAACGAGTGGTTCCATCTGGATGGTCAGCAGTCCCGGCGGTATTTTCAGGATTTCCGCATGAACCGGAGCCGGGTGCAGCTGGATGCCGCCATCGCCTACACCCTGCGGGAAGAGCAGGCAAGGGCTGTCCACGACACCAAGACCTATTACCAGAGCCATCCCGGCGGGGAATACCTCTGGAACGCCAAGCCCCGCTTTGGCAAGACCCTCTCCGTCTACGATTTCTGCAAGCAGGTGGATGCACAGACGGTGCTCATCGTCACCAACCGCCCTGCCATTGCCAATAGCTGGTACAGCGACTATGTGCGCTTTCTGGGCAGGGAGTCCGGCTATCTGTTTGTCAGCCATGTGGATGCCCTTGCCGGGCAGCCCCATGTGCTGGACGAGCAGGGCTATCTGGATGCCGCCGCACAGGGCGAGGAACTGTATAAGCGCATTGAGTTCGTCAGCTTGCAGGACATGAAAGGCTCAAAATATTTCGGCGGCGAGTACGACAAGCTGCGCCACCTGACCGAGCTGAACTGGGATGTGCTGGTCATCGACGAAGCCCACGAGGGCGTGGACACCTACAAGACCGACCTTGCCTTTGACCGCATCCGCCGCAAGTTCACGCTGCACCTGTCCGGCACGCCCTTCAAGGCGCTGGCGAACGACAAGTTTGCCGGGGATGCCATCTTCAACTGGACCTACGCCGACGAGCAAGCCGCCAAGCAGAACTGGCAGGGCGCACCGGGGCAGCAGAACCCCTACGCAAACCTCCCCATGCTCAACCTCTACACCTACCAGATGTCCGAGATCATCCGGGACGAGATCCGACGAGGTGTGGAAATCGACGGCGAAACGCAGGAATTTGCCTTTGACCTGAACGAGTTCTTTAAGGTGAAGCCCAGCGGCAGCTTTGAGCACGAAGCCGAGGTAGACCGCTTTCTGGATGCCATGACCACCCAGAACAAATTTCCGTTTTCAACCCCGGAACTGCGTGCCGAGCTGAAGCACACCTTCTGGCTGCTGAACCGGGTGGACAGTGCCAGAGCGCTGGCGAAAAAGCTGCAGGCGCACCCGGTATTCCGGGACTATGAGGTGATCCTTGCCGCCGGTGACGGCAAGCTGGACGACACGGACGAGAACCAGAAGAGCTTTGACCGGGTAAAAGCTGCCATCGCCCACCACGAAAAGACCATCACCCTGTCGGTGGGGCAGCTGACCACCGGTGTCACCATCCCGGAGTGGTCGGCGGTGCTGATGCTCTCCAACCTGAAAAGCCCGGCGCTTTATATGCAGGCGGCGTTCCGTGCCCAGAACCCCTGCCTTTTCCACGAAAACGGCACCTTCCGCCGCAAAGAGAACGCCTATGTGTTCGATTTTGACCCCGCCCGTACCCTGCTGATCTATGAACGGTTCGCCAACGACCTTTCACAGGACACCGCCAGCGGCAAGGGCGACACCGAGGAGCGCAAGGCGCACATCCAGAATCTGCTCAACTTCTTCCCGGTCATCGGCGAGGACGAGGAAGGGGAGATGATCCCGCTGGATGCGGAAAAAGTCCTCAGCATCCCCCGGAAGATCAAGTCCAAGGAAGTGGTGCGGATGGGCTTCCAGAGCAACTTCCTGTTCCAGAACATTTCCAACGTGTTCAGTGCGCCGCAGGAGGTGTTGGACATTCTGCAAAACTTCCAGCCCATCAGCGAGGCAAAGGCAAAGCCCATCCAGATCACCCCGGACACCGGCGCAGACCTCTCCCTGAACGACAAGGGCGAGGTGGATTTGGACGAGGGCTACGTCATCGGCAAGGCAGCGGATGTGTTCGGGGCGAAGATCTATGAAAGCACCCCCGCACTGGACACCGCCCTGCAAGACCTGACCGATGCCCCGGCTCCTGCCAAAGAAGAGCATCTGGAACCCCTGAAAAAGAGCATCACCAAGGAGATCATTACCCCCATGGTGGAGCAGGCAAAGCAGGAGTATGGTCGGGACCTGAAGCTGTCTGACCAGAAGCGGTTTGAGAGCGCCGCCAAAGCAAAAATGGACGTGGCGGTGAACAAGGTGGTGGACAACTACCGCATCGACCAGAGCCAGCTGGAGACCCAGCGCACCCAGCAGCTGCAAGGCTGCACCACTGCCCAGCAGCGCCAGCAGGTGAACCGGGAGTTTGATGCAAAGCAGCAGCAGAGCACCGCCGCCCTCATGGAAAACCTGCAATCCACCATCCAGCAGACGGCGCAGGAAATGCAGCAGACCATCGTGCGCACTGTGGAGACCAACCAGAAGGAGCAGGAGAAAAAAGGCTACGAGGATACCGTCCGTGACCATCTCCGGGGCTTTTCCCGCACCATCCCGTCCTTCCTCATGGCCTACGGCGACGAGACCGTGACACTGGCAAACTTTGACCGGATCATCCCGGACAAGGTCTTTCAGGAGGTCACCAGCATCACGTTGGAACAGTTCCGCTTTTTGCGGGACGGCGGGCCCTACCTCAACCAAGCCACCGGACAGGAGGAACATTTTGCAGGCCACCTGTTCGACCCGGTGGTGTTTGACGATTCGGTGAAGGAATTCCTGAGCCTGAAGGTCAAGTTGGCGGATTACTTTGACGAGAGCCGCACCGAGGATATCTTCGATTACATCCCGCCCCAGAAAACCAACCAGATCTTCACCCCCAAATGGGTGGTGAAAAAGATGGTGGACTTGCTGGAACAGGAAAACCCCGGCTGCTTCGATGAACCCGGCAAGACCTTCCTGGACCCCTACATGAAGTCCGGCCTGTACATTACGGAAATCGTCAAGCGCCTTTACCGCAGCGAGAAGATGCGGCAAGCCTTCCCGGACGATAACGCCCGGCTGGAACATATCTTTGCCAAGCAGGTCTATGGCCTTGCTCCGACTGAGATCATCTACCGCATTGCCATCAGCTACATTCTGGGCTTTGCAAAGGGTCACGGCATCACCGCCCACCATATCCGTCAGGCGGATACGCTGGAATTTGCCAAGGCGGGCACCATGGAAAGGAAACTGGATAAGATTTTCAGAGACTGACAAATAGAATACGGCATAAAACCAAAGGCGGCTGTCTGCATGGGTGCAGATGGCCGCCTTTTTTGTGCTATACGCGCAACTTTTATGGAAATTTGTTGAAATAGTTACTTTTTGGCCTTTCTCGCCGGCTACCTATTGAGAGGACTTTTTCAAAGTGGGTACTTATGACAACTTTATTACAAAGAGCTGTCAATGGGTGTCAAGTGACCTTTCTCGATGCCTACCAAGTGAGAGCATCTTTTTCAAGGTTGCTTCAGCCTTGAATACTTCCGTCGTGGCGAATTGCCAGTTTTCAATGGTCACTCGACCAACCAACGATATTTTAACTCGGCGCTTGCTTCAACTATATTTTCTAAGAACTTTTCAACAAATTTCTTTTTCGGGTTATATTTTAGCCGTTTTCAATGCCTACCAATTAGAGAGATAATTTTTCGGAAGCCTTAAATTCCGAGGATTTTCTATAAAAATCGGCTCCTTGAAAACAGAATAGTTCAATCGTCCAGTACTTCACAAAAGGTACTTCTGTAATTCGCAGCCCGGCCATAACGAAGGCGGGGTGGCTGAAATGCCAATGGTGCGGTGCAAGCCCGCCGCCGGATGATTCCCCACTCCTAGGGTGCCGAGGGCGAATATGGGAGACCTATATCATATTGACGCAGATGGACTGTAAGTCTATCTGCGATGGGGGAGCCGGAACAATTTCCGGCTCTCGTTACATTGAGCCGGACGAGCTGTTCTTCTGGACAGCTTGCCCGGTGCAGGAGTGCAGAGGACGCAGTCCTTTGCCCCAGTGATATGATGCTGTGCGTCATATCCTACTGGGTATTATCTGGCGCAAAATGGCGGCAGATCCAGCAGCTCCGCTGCTGCGCACTCTCCCGGCAAGCTGTTGAAATGAAAGAAGCCTCCGCTAAACTTTATACCAAAATCGGGGAAAAGTAATCAAAACAGGTTCACTTAGGGGGCTAATAATAGGCCTACGAAGCCCACGACTTTTGCAATTTCAGGTGCTATGATAATTACAGAGATGCAGCATCTTAATGATTCCCCGCAAAGAAAGAATAGCGATGCAACAAGAAATGGGAACGATGCTTCCTACTTTCACCGAAAATTAGGAACTCTCAGTTCCTGTTCGATTCCAAGTTTCTCTGTTATACTTTTCTTGCAGAGCGAAAGCAAACTCTTTTAAGCGGAAAGCGACAAACGCCATGATCTCCCACTGAGGGAAGGAGCGATAGGTCACTTTCTTTGCAGTATGACAACCACATAAATCCTTTTCTGAAAGGACTACCTCTCGATTCCGAGAGAAGAGATTTCAAGACTTGATCTTGAAATGCATGACCCTTTGATTGGAAGAATTGTATTACTCTTGTGATCTAATAGCATGAGAGAATGAGTGGCCGTACACAAAAATACAGGAAAAGAGGGATGTCTATCTGAAATTAACACGACACAATGGACGAGCCGGAACCCACGGCACCTATAACCCCAAGCACAATGACCGCAGTTTCAACCTTGCCAACAGTGAGCACATCGACCCGGAACGAGCCAAGGGCAACATCTACTGGGACTGCTTCCACGGTTTTCGTTCGGCTCTTGCGCCGCCCGACCCGGATGATCTGGCGGCGACCTTCTCGGATGTGGAACGGCAATTCTACGAGACCCGCTACACGGCCTTCATCGAAAGCCAGAACGAGCGCAACGCCAAGATCCGGCACACAGAGCGCAACCGCTCCATTCCCGACCTGCTGTCCAGCCGCAAGACCTGCCCGGAAGAGACCATTTATCAGCTGGGAACGCTGGATGAACACGCTTCGGCGGAGGACTTGCTGAACATCGTCACCGAGTTCATTGAGGAGTTCAAAGCCAAGTATGGCGAACACGTTCATGTGCTGGACTGGGCACTGCATTTGGATGAGAGCACACCGCATATCCATGAGCGTCATGTGTTCGACTGCGAGAACAAGTACGGCGAGATTGCTCCTCAGCAGGAAAAGGCACCGGAAGCGTTGGGCTTCAACTTGCCCGACCCGACCAAGCCCCTCAGCCGCCGCAACAACCGCAAGATCACCTTTGATGCCGCCTGCCGGAAGATGCTATTTGAAATCGCCAAGCGGCACGGGCTGGAATTGGAGGAAGAAGCGGAGTACGGCAACCGCAAATATCTGGAAAAGCAGGATTTCATCCTTGCTAAACAAAAGGAGCAGCTTGCCGCCCAGCAGAACAAGCTGGACGAATTGACCCTCAAGGTCAACGACATGGAAACGCTGATCGACGAGGTATCGGCTGCGGCTTACGACAAGGCGGTGGAGGTCGTGACGGACGTGGTACGCACCGAAACCCGGAAAGAGGATATGCGGATGATCGAGGACACGAAGAAGTGGGTGCTGTCCCCTGAACGCAAGGCTCCGCAGGCCACGAGAGAGTACGCCGCCCATCGGTTGGACACCGTGCTGGACAAGTTCCTCAAGACCATGCAGACCACCGCTGCCCGCTTGCAGGAGAAACTCCTGAAGCCGGAGGCTCGGCAGAAAGGCAAGGAACAGGTCAAGGAGAAAGCACGGGATTCCGTTCTGCAACTGTTGAGCCGTTTGCAGGCAGAACAGGCGCAGCGGAATCCATCTGTACTTTCAACTGCGGAAAAGTCAGAAAATCGCTTTCAATAATAGTACGAGGTGATGTTTATTGAGCAAAGAAGTCAATGAAGAAGAACGCCCTCCTCGAACCATTACCGATGTGAAGGAGATGCTGACCAAGCACTCCAACGGCGAGGTCCAGCGAACAATTCAAAACTGCATCACGATTTTGCAGAATGACCACGTGCTGGCCGATGCCATCCGGATGAACTTGTTGAGCGAGCGTATCGACATCGTAAAGCCTGTGGGATGGCCTCGCTCCGGCAAGACCCTGAACGATACCGACATGAAGTATATTCTGCGCCGGATGGAGAAATACGGTATTTCCAGCGAAAAGAAGATCGAATCTGCTATCCGCATCGTTGCCAACGAGAACCGCTATCATCCCATCCGGGACTACCTGAACGGCCTGAAATGGGATGGGACGGGGTGGATAGCCCACGTCCTGCACCACTTTCTCGGTGCTGCGGAGGACGAGTACACTTGCGAAGCCATGAAGATTTTCCTGCTGGGAGCCATCAAGCGGGTGTTCCAGCCGGGATGTAAATTTGAAACCATGCTCTGTCTGGTGGGCGGGCAAGGTGCTGGGAAGTCCAGCTTTTTCCGACTGCTGGCGGTCAAGGACGAATGGTTCTCAGATGACTTGCGTCGGCTGGACGACGACAACGTGTACCGAAAGCTGCAAGGCCACTGGATCATCGAAATGTCGGAGATGATTGCCACCGCCAATGCCAAGAGCATCGAGGAGATCAAGAGTTTCCTCAGTAAGCAGAAGGAAACCTATAAAGTTCCCTATGAGACCCATCCTGCCGACCGTCTGCGCCAGTGCGTCTTTGCTGGCACGACCAACCGGCAGGATTTTTTGCCCCGTGACCGCACAGGCAACCGCCGCTTTATCCCCGTCCCGGTGGATGCGGAACTGGCCGAGGTGCACATTCTGGACAACGAGGAAGATTCCCGTGCCTATATCGACCAGCTTTGGGCAGAAGCCATGACCATCTACAACAGCGGCAACTACAAGCTGGCGTTCAGCCCCGCCATGCAGGAAACCCTGCAAGCTCATCAGCAGGACTTCATGCAGGAGGACGCGCAGGCAGGCATGATCTATGCCTTTTTGGAGGACTACACGGGTGACCGGGTGTGTTCCAAGCAGCTCTATGCAGAAGCACTGGGCAACACCAATATCCCGGCAGAGTGGGAGACCCGTGCTATCTGCGAGATCATGAACACCGGCATTTCGCGCGGCGATATCCAAGGCTGGCAGGCTCACAAAACCGCTAAGCGTTACCCGAAGTACGGTGTTCAGAAAGGCTGGGAGCGCGTAACCAGCCCCGAAACCGGGGCTGAAAATTTCTCCGAAATGACGGATGCGGAAGCTAAGCAGCTGGGCTTTCCCTTCTGATGGACAGCGGTTACACGGTCAGTTACAGGTTTGGTTACGCTGCAGTTACAGCGCAAAAACCGCATGATTGCTGCGTTTTCCGCTTTCTGTAACCATGTAACCTTAAAAAGATAAGAAAAAGTATAAAGTCCACCGAATGTCCTGCGTACAGAAAAAGAGAGTTTTCCTGCCCGGTTACAGGCGTTCGGTTACAAGGAATTGGAGGTCTGCCTATGAAAGAAATCCCGATTTGGGAAAAGAGCAATTTGACGTTGGAAGAAGCCGCAGCTTATTCTGGCATCGGCATCAATAAACTTCGCACCCTGTCGGACGGCGAGCACTGTCAGTTCGTTTTATGGATCGGCTCAAAACGGCCTCATCAAACGCCGCAGGCTGGACGAATATCTCGATAAAGTCTACTCCATCTAAAATCGGACGTGCCAAGTGAGCCTTGATGTGGTATACTGAGGGTGTCATATCAAGGCTCTTTCCATTCAGGAAAGGAGTTTGACGATGTCAAGAAGAAAAGACAATAAAGGACGTGTTCTTCGGACAGGAGAGAGCCAGCGAAAAGACCTGATCTATCAATATCGCTACACGGATGCTTTGGGAAACCGAAAGTGTATCTATGCGTCGGATCTTAAAATCTTGCGTGAAAAAGAGGATGAACTGCAGAGAAGCCTTGAAGATGGTCTCGACTATGCAGGTGGCGAAATTACGGTATACGAACTGCTGCAACGCTATCTTTCGCTGAAGTGCGGTGTCCGCTATAACACGAAGGTCGGGTACGGCTTTGTGATGAACATCGTACAAAAAGATCCATTCGGGGCAAGAAAGATCCGGGACATCAAGGTGTCGGATGCTCAGCGCTGGATGATCAAGCTGCAAAAGGAAGGGAAAGGTTACAGCACACTGACCAGCATCCGGGGCGTAGTAAAGCCAGCCTTCCAGATGGCCTATAACGAGGAAGTTGTACGGCGCAACCCGTTTGACTTCAAGCTGACGGATGTAGTGGTCAACGATTCGCAGAAGCGCATCTCGCTGACCGAGAAACAGCAGAAGGTGTGGATGAATTTCATCCGAGAGGACAAGAGCTACACCAAGTACTACGATGAATTTGTGGTGCTGCTGGGAACCGGAATGCGTGTCAGCGAATTCTGTGGTCTGACCCTACAGGATCTGGATTTTCAAAATCGCAGGATCCGTGTGGACCATCAGCTGGTGCGGGAGCGCGGCGGCAAGTACTATGTGGAGAAAACTAAGACGGAGTGCGGCTGCCGGTTTATCCCGATGACGGAGGAAGTATTCCAGAGCTTGCAGAATCTGCTTGCAAACCGCAAACGGCTGAAGAATGAGGTCATCATTGATGGTTATAGTGGGTTTCTGTTGCTGGATAAAAACGATCACCCGAAGGTGGCATTGCACATCGAGAACGAGATGCGCTGGGCGATGAAAAAGTATCGCAAGCTGTACCCGGATGCACCGCTGCCGCACATCACGCCTCATGTGTTCCGGCATACCTTCTGCACCAACATGGCAAATGCGGGAATGGATATCAAGGCGCTGCAGTATGTGATGGGACACTCCGATGCAAGCATCACGCTGAATGTCTACACCCACGCAAGCTATGACCACGCTGCAGAACAGATGGCGAAATTGGTCGATTTTCCGGGGTCGTCTGACCGGCAGGAGCGAAAGATGTCAGGTTGATATAACACGGTCTGGTACACCATTACTACACCATTTTGCTGAAAAGTTATGGAGAACAGCGTAGAGATGCGTGAAAAGCGCACAGTGCTGACACTGAAAAATAATGCGGTGTATCGCATTATAAAGACTTGTGGAGGGATGCGTAAGGAATGACAAAGATGATTTTTTTGTGCTACGGCAACATTTGCCGCAGCCCAATGGCCGAATTTGTAATGAAAGACTTGGTGGTCAAAGCCGGGCTTTCTGATAAATTTGAAATCGCATCCGCCGCCACCAGCACCGAGGAGATCGGCAACCCGGTCTATCCGCCCGCCCGGCGGAAGCTGGCCGAGCACGGCATCTCCTGCGAGGGTAAAACCGCCCGGCAGATGACCCGGCGGGATTACGAAACCTACGATTATCTGATCGCCATGGATCACAACAACCTGCGCAATATGGCGCGCTTTGTGGGCGGCGACCCGGAGCATAAAGTGTCTCTGCTGATGGATCATACCCGCCGTCCCGGCGATGTGGCCGACCCATGGTATACCGGGGACTTTGAAGCTACCTGGCAGGGTGTGCTGGAAGGCTGCACGGCTCTGCTGGAAGAACTGCGCTGACAGGAGAATTTTATGACAGAGCGTTATTGTGAGGGTGAACGGTTTGCTGACCTGTCGTTCACCGAGGAGACTTTTGAGGACTGCGACTTTACCGACTGCGTGTTTGTGGATTGCTCCTTTACCAAATGCGAACTGGATCATACCACGCTGAATGAGTGCAAATTCGTGCGGTGTGAGATCACAGGTCTGCGCAGCACTCATTCTTCGGTGCAGTCGCTGGATTTTGAGGACTGCCGCCTGAATGAAATTGAGTGGGCACCGCTGATGTCCAACGGTGCCTTCCCGGACCCTATCCACACGCTGAAAGAGTGCAGTCTGAAATACAACACCTTCACCGAAATGAACTTTAACCGCTTCGACTTTTCGGATGGCAACGAAATTGTCGGCTCCATGTTTGCCAAATGCGAGATGCAGCTGGCGAATTTCAAGGGCGTGGAACTTCACGAAACGGAATTCTACCAGTGTGACCTGCGCAAGGCGGATTTCCGGGATGCCGCCGGTTATAGGGTGGACATTCTGGGCAGCCGCCTGAAGGATGCGAAATTTTCCCTGCCGGAAGCGGTGAATCTGCTGGCAGATTTGAAGATCAAACTGTCGTAAGAAGGAGAAAAAATGCGTCAACTCATCATTGCACGAAAAGATCTGCAGATGTCTCCCGGTAAGCTGGCGGCGCAGTGCTGCCACGCTTCGCTGGCATTCCTCACCGACCCCATCGGCATGGGACAGGGCGTGGAACCCATCGAGAAAGACGGAGAAATTACCGGCTATCGGGCAGAAATCATGTTGGAGAAAGCAACCTATGAAGAATGGTTCGATGGCTCTTTTACCAAAACTATCTGCGGGGCAAAGAACCGCAATCAACTGCTGAAAGCAAAGACCATTGCCGAAGAACTGGGGCTTGTGAAAAACAAAGACTTCTTCCTTATCCGGGATGCCTGCCACACCGAGCTGGAGCCGGAAGAATTTGATGAAAACGGAGAAGGCATGACCCTGACCTGCATCGGCTTCCGCCCGCTGCCGGATGAAATTGCACACCAGATCAGCCATAAGTTCCATTTGTATTGAGTGCTGGTTCGCGGAATAATAAAAATAGTCCCGGTCATTCTCCTGTGATTTGCAGGAAAATGGTCGGGATATTTTGCTTTTTATTGAAGATTCATCCACGCCGCCATGGCCCCGCCCAGCGAGTGCCCACCGATGTACCAGTCTGTGACTTCGGAAAAGCGTTCCGGGATGCTGTCCGCCGCGTTCATGTCCAGTACGGCCAGATTGCAGGGCATCTTTACCAGCACGCACAGAATGCCGTCCTCGGCAAGGTCGTGCAGGAGGGGAGCATAGGCGGTGTTTTCCACCTTGCCGCCCGGATAGAAGATCAGCCCGGCGGTGGGAGATTCCGGAGCAAAGACCCAGTTGCCGTTCTGCTTGGTGACGCTCACCACGTCATCCGATACCAGCGCATCCTCGGCGGCGGGGTCTGCGTGGTAGTAGTCGCTGACGTAAATGCCGAACGCAACGCAGACGGCCAGCAAAATGGCTAGCAGCCAGAGAAAAACTCTGCGGGGAAACGATTTCTTCTTCTGTTTCATAGAACTCCTTTATTTTATAAGCATTTTCCACAGTCACTGCAGCCGTTGCAGATCAACTTGCTGCCGCAGGTCTCGCAGTTTGCACGGAAATGGGGCACATAGAGATCTTCCTGCGGGATGGGGTAGCCCCAGTCGTCCACGAGGTCAAAATGAATGGGCCTGCCCTGAAAATTCATGCCGGATTTACAGGCCATTCGGCTTTGCAGCTGCTTGTTTGGCAGGTGGTAGCGCCTGCCGTCCTTGATGAACACGGTGCCGGTCTCGATAAAGCAGAAGGTCACATTGGCATCCACGCATTCCTGTCGGAGAGACTTGACCCAATCAAAATTGCAGGGGCGGGCACCATCATAGTTTTCGCCGCCGCAGATGACCTGCTCGATCTGCCCGGCGGAAAGGTACTGCCGGATGCTTACTGGCCCGATGAAGGGCGCGCACATGATGCCCTTGTGCTTGAAGGGCAGGTCAAACAGAATTTTGTCAGGGCTGAAAAGGGCTTTCATAATTTGCTGCAGCGCATCATGTCCTCGACGCTCCCAGCGTCCTCAAAGGACGATTTGATGGGTGTGTAGGGATAAGCTGTAAAAAGAAGCATGGACGCCCCCGAAAAGGAGAGCGTCCATGCTTCTTGCTGTATCCGAATGGAGGAGATTGCGAAATCAGCGATTGTCCGGGCAGACGATTTCCAGCATCTGATCGAAAACCTCTTCCATCTGCCGCACCAGTGTGAACTGGGTGCGGGCGCGGTCGAGGTTGTGATCCGGGCGAGCAATATGGAAATAATGGTCGCCCTCCAGATAGTCAGTCAGAAAACGGATGCCGCATTCCAGTGTCAAGAGCCTTGCACCCCATGCAAGGCTCTTTTTTTCTGCCATGCTCATGGATGCCCCGGCAGTGGAGAGATACCCTTTGGCGAACACTTCGTACAGATGCAGGTCAAAATGGACTTTGCTCTGGTCAGGTTCGTCCTCAGCGCAGTCGTTGGCACCGGTGCGGATGGAATCGCCGAAGTCGTAGGCCGAAAGTCCCGGCATCACGGTGTCGAGGTCAATGACACAGATGCCTTTTCCGGTAGCGGCATCGATGAGGACATTGTTGATCTTGGTGTCATTGTGGGTGACGCGCAGAGGAATTTCGCCAGCTGCCAGCTGATCCAGCAGGACATAGCAGTCCTGCTCCCTCGCATGGATAAATTCGATTTCCGACGTGATATTTTTTGCCCGGCCCAGTGCATCGGCGGCGAGGGCTTTTTCAAAATTGGCATAGCGGTTGGGCGTGTCGTGGAAACGGGCAATGGTCTCGTGGAGGGTGGAGGCCGGGTAATCCGCCAGCTGGTTCTGGAACTTGCCCAGCGTCTCGGCCACGGTGCGGAAGTCGGCTTCGCTGCCGACCTGCTGCAAACAGATGGTATCTTCTACAAAGTCGTAGGCACGCCATGCGCCGCCGTCTGCATCCAGATAGCAAGTCGACCCCGACAAAGTTGGGATGACATTCAGCGTTTCCCGTGCTGGGTCGCCGCCCTCGGCAAGAATTTTCGCCCGCAGATGCCGGGTCACGCCGCAGACATTCTCCATCAGGCCCACCGGGTTAGTAAAGGTATCTGTGTTGATGCGCTGCAAAATAAAGCGTTTGGAATGATCTTCCCGCCAGACCACAAAGGTGTCGTTGATGTGCCCCTCACCATAGTGGTGAGCATCGCAGAGCACAGGCCCGCCAAAATCAAAGGCATTTGCAGCAGACCGGACCAGAGAAAGGGTAACGGATTTCATCATAAATTCCGCGCGTTATGCTTCATGCCGTTTTGACGGGGCAGGGCGTTGTCCCTGCCGCACCTGACGGCGGTATTCATTGGGGGTCAAGCCTTCCGCCTTGCGGAAGCATTGGGAAAAATAGCTGGGAGAGGAAAAGCCCATCAACTCGCTGATCTGCGCCAGACTGTAACCGGTGTTGCCCAGCATATATTTGCTTTCCTCAATACGGCGGCGGTTCAGATAGGTGATCGGAGAGATGCCATACTCTTTTTGGAAGGTATGGGCCAGATAGTATTTGTTGATGTGGGCGATTTCAGCAAGGATATCCAGCGAGATATCTTCGCGGTAGTTGCTGTCCAGATACCGCTTGATCTCCACACACTCCCGGCTGTCGGAGCGGGGCGTTTCCTCTACCTGCAAAGAAAGCGTGGTACACCGCACCAGCCAGATGAGCAGCACTTCCAGCAGATCCTGACAGACCGTTTCGCAGCCGTCCAGACTGCGGTCTGCTTCGGCCAGCAGCATATGGAGCAGCGTCACCATCCGCTCCCGATTTTTCCGGCAGTTGAATATAGCGTAGGAAGAATCTGATTTTCCAAATAAGATCTCGATGCCAGCAACGCCCAATACAATGTATTCCAGAGGTGAAGCATTCAGGCTCAACTCGGTATGCTCTACCTGCGGATTGACGATAATCATATCATCCGGTTTGACTGGATAAAGCTGACCGCTTAAATAAAACTGACCTTCTCCGCTCAGACAGTAGAACAGCTCTGTGCAGGAATGGGTGTGGGCAGTGCTGTTCCAATCGCCGCCAAATTTGCTTTTGCTGATGTACAGCAGCCGGAAGGATTCCCGTGGAGCGGGAGCATGGCGGATATCAAATCGCTCGGTACTCATAAATGGCTCCTTTTGAGGCAAAACGCAAAAACTATAAAAATAAAAGCAAGATACTAAAAATGCAAGCCTAAAAACGATGCGTTTTTTCGTGCGTTTTTTCTCATTATAGAGGCAATGAAGAAAAAATGCAAGCCCTGATTTTTGGACGGGTTCAATACTTTTGCCTTCGATATAGTGCAAAAAATATGTCAAACTGGTTACAAGCGGGGAAAATGTACCAAAACTACAGTACAAATTTTATTGCTTTTGCTGAAAGAATTTCCCGAAAAGCAATATTTCTAAAAAATGAAACAACAAAGACCTTGTTGCGAACCGTAAAAACCTCTATATTGGAACCAGAAAAAACCACAGCCCTCTCGGACGAAGCCTGTTTGCCCCGGCTGTGTTTTGAACGGAACTTTATGATGGAGGATACACTATGAAACGCATTTCTCGTCGCAATTTTCTGAAAGTGGCTGGCGTGGGTGCCGCTGCACTGGGCCTGGCTGCCTGTGGTGGTGCTGCCAGCTCCACCGCGTCCAGCACGGCATCTTCTGCCGCTACTTCTTCCGCAGTGGCTGCGGACGTCACCATCAAGGTTGCTGCCATCGAGACCGGCTACGGCGCTGAGATGTGGAAAAAGGTCACCGAGGCCTTTACCGCCCAGACCGGCATCAAGGTGGACCTGACCACCGACAAAAAGCTGGAGGACGTCATCGGCCCCTCCATGCAGGGCGGCGACTACCCCGACGTGGTCCATCTGGCCACCGGCCGTGAAGCTGCCCTGACCGAGCAGTTCATCAAGGGCAACCTGATCGCCGACATCACCGATGTTCTGAGCATGACCGTGCCCGGCGAGAGCAAGAAGGTGAGCGAGAAGATCGCCGGCGGCTTTACCGACACCTCCCTGACCAACCCCTACGGCGACGGCAAAACCTATCTGGCTCCCATGTTCTACAGCCCCTGCGGCCTGTTCTACAATGCCGGTTTCCTGAAGGAAAAGGGCTGGGACGTGCCCAAGACCTGGGACGAGATGTGGGCACTGGGCGACAAGGCTGCCGCTGAGGGCACCTACCTGTTCACCTACCCCACCACCGGCTACTTCGACGCCTTCTTCTATGCGCTGATGTACGCCGCAGGCGGCCCCGACTTCTTCAACAAGGCTACCCACTACGAAGAAGGCATCTGGGACACCCCCGAGGCAAAGACCTGCTTTGATATCGTGGCAAAGCTGGCTTCCTACACCAACCCCATCACCCCCGCACAGGCCAACGATCAGGACTTTACCCAGAACCAGCAGCTGGTGCTGGACAACAAGGCCCTGTTCATGCCCAACGGCACCTGGATCGTGGGCGAGATGGCCGAGGCTCCCCGTGCAGACGGCTTTGAGTGGGGCATGACCGCTCTGCCCGCTGTCAAGGCCGGCGGCGACAGCTACAGCTACACCTGGTTCGAGCAGGCATGGATCCCGGCGGGTGCTGAGCATCTGGATGCAGCCAAGCAGTTCGTGGCGTACCTGTATAGTGACGAAGCCTGCAAGCTGTTCGCCGAGAGCGGTGCGATCCAGCCTGTGCTGGGCATTGCCGATGATCTGGACGGCGACAACAAGATGTTCTACTCCATCTATGATAACGGCGCAAAGGCAGCTATGGGCAACTTTGCAGCCTTCAGCGCCATCCCCGGCGTGGAAGTCCGCACCGTGTTCTTCGATCCCGTCAACTCGCTGGTCTCCGGCAGCATGACCGAGCAGCAGTGGATCGATGGCATCAAGTCCGCCAGCGACCAGATGCGCGCCAACATCATCGAGTAATTAAGCCCTGCCCAGCGGGGGCGGTTTTTACCGCCTCCGCTTTTTTGGGCTGTACAGTACCATCAAGAAAGGAGCGGTCAATCCCCTATGAGAACGGATAAAAGCCGCAAACGGTTCGTATTCCTCTGTGTGGCACCGGCTACCATCCTGTTTTTCCTCTTTATGATCCTGCCCACCCTCAACGTGTTCCGCATGAGTTTATATGAGCGGGGTGCCTATTCTCCCAACGAGACCTTTGTGGGGCTCAAAAACTTCCAGCATCTGCTGAAAGATACCCAGTTCATCCGCTCCATGCAGAATATGATCCTGCTCGTGGTGGTGGTCACCATCGTCACCTTTGCGTTTGCACTGGTGTTTGCCGCCATCCTCACCCGGGAGAAGATCAAAGGCCAGAACTTTTTCCGCATCATCTTCTACATCCCCAACATCCTGTCGGTGGTCGTCATCTCCGGCATCTTCTCTGCCATCTATAAGCCGGAAAACGGCATGCTGAACAGCATCATCGGCCTGTTCCGCAACATGAGCGACCCCATCCTGTGGAAGGGCGAAAAACTGGTCATCCCCTCCATCATCATTGCCATGGTGTGGCAGGCCATCGGCTACTACATGGTCATGTACATGGCCTCCATGTCTGCCGTGCCCATCAGCCTGTACGAGAGCGCCAATCTGGACGGTGCCGGGCGGCTGACCCAGTTCTTCCAGATCACCATCCCCCTTATCTGGACGAATATCCGCACCACTCTGACCTTCTTTATCATCTCCACCATCAACATGGCCTTCCTCTTCGTCAAGGCCATGACAAGCGGCGGCCCCAACGGCGCATCGGATGTGGCGCTGAGTTACATGTACAGCCAGAAGGACGCCGGTCTTTACGGCTACAGCATGGCCATCGGCGTGGTCATCTTCCTGTTCTCGTTTGCGCTGTCCGCCTGTGTCAACAAGGTCACAAGCCGCGATACGCTGGAATTTTAAGGAGGGAAGAAGATGCAGAATACCACCGAAAAATCTTCCCGCTCTGCGGAAGGTCTGTACAAGTTTTTCATCTATTTTGTGCTGGTCCTGCTGGCCGTTACCATTATCGTGCCGGTGGCATGGGTGTTTATGGCCTCCATCAAGCAGAATGCAGAGTTCTACGGCAACCCCTGGGCATTGCCCGCCGGATTCTACTGGCAGAACTTCGTCAACGCATGGAACGGCGCGAAAATGGGCGAATATATGCTCAACTCGGTCATCGTCACCGCGCTGGCGCTGGCACTGTTGCTGGTCGTTGCCCTGCCCGCCGCCTACTGTCTGTCCCGCTTCCACTTCAAGGGGCGCAAGATACTGAACACCTTGTTCATGGCGGGCCTGTTCATCAACGTGAACTACATCGTGGTGCCCATCTTTTTGATGCTGCGGGACAGCGATGTGTGGCTGAAAGGCCATTTCGGCAGCGGCTTTCTGCTGAACAATCTGGTGGTGCTGGCGGTGGTATACGCCGCCACCGCGCTGCCCTTTACCATCTACCTGCTGTCGGGCTACTTTGCCACCCTGCCCCACGATTTTGAGGAGGCCGCCTATATCGACGGTGCAAGCTATTTTTCCACCATGACCCGCATCATCTTCCCCATGGCAAAGCCCTCCATCATCACCATCATCCTGTTCAACTTCCTGTCCTTCTGGAACGAGTATATCATCTCCATGACCCTGATGAGCTCCACCAAGGCACCCCGCACCCTGCCGGTCGGTCTTTTGAACCTGATGCAGGCGCAGCAGAGCGCCGCCCAGTACGGTACCATGTACGCAGGCCTTGTGCTGGTGATGCTGCCCACCCTGATTTTGTACATCTGCGTGCAGCGGCAGCTGACGCAGGGCATGACCGTGGGCGGTCTGAAAGGGTAAGGTGACAAACGATGAAAGCATTCTGGAAAAACAATCCTGCCCTGCGCATCGTGCTGATGATCGTGCTGTTTGTGCTGTCCATTGCACTGGTGGTCGCAGGCTGGAAAATGACCGGGCAGCTGGCTGGTCTTGGCATTATGCTCTTGGGCGTGGCGTTGCTGCTGGCAGTGCTGGCCATCTACAATGCGACCTATCAGGATTGAGGATAAGAGAGAGGTAAAGGAGAATCCCTATGGATGAAACAAGAAAGTCCGGGCGCGTGACAATCCCCACCGACTTGGACGTGGTGCCCGAAACGCTGGAAATTCTGAAAAAGTGGGGTGCAGACGCCATCCGCGACTGCGACGGCACCGATTTTCCGCAGCAGCTGAAGGATGCCGATGCAAAGATCTACTCCACCTATTATACCACCCGCAAGGACAACGCATGGGCCAAGGCGAACCCGGACGAGGTACAGCAGTGCTACATCATGACCGGCTTCTACACCGCCCCCGGCGACACCGTGACCATCCCGCTGATGAAGGGCATCAGCCCGGAGCTGATGCAGGTGAACACCAACGACGACATCACCCGCTGGTGGGAGGTCATGGATCGAACCACCGGTCAGCCCGTGCCGCCGGAGCAGTGGAGCTACGCCGACGGCAGTGTGACCGTACAGGCCGTACCGTTCCATGAGTATACCGTCAGTTTTCTGGCTTACCTCATCTGGGACCCGGTGCATATGTACAACGCTACCACCAACGGCTGGACGAATTTTGAGCACCAGATCACCTTTGACGTGCGTCAGCCCAAGACCCACAAGTATTCCATGGAGCGCCTGCGCAAGTTCATTGCAGAGCATCCGTATGTGAACGTCATCCGCTACACCACCTTTTTCCACCAGTTCACCCTGATCTTCGACGAGCTGAAGCGGGAGAAGTTCGTGGACTGGTATGGATACTCTGCTTCGGTCAGCCCTTATATCCTCAACCAGTTTGAGCAGGAAGTGGGCTACAAGTTCCGCCCGGAGTACATCATCGATCAGGGCTACTACAACAACCAGTATCGGGTGCCCAGCAAGGAATTTCGGGATTTTCAGGCCTTCCAGCGCCGCGAGGTGGCAAAGCTTGCCAAGGAGATGGTGGACATCACCCACGCGTGCGGGTGCGAAGCCATGATGTTCCTCGGCGATCACTGGATCGGCACCGAACCTTTCATGCCGGAGTTCAAGACCATCGGACTGGATGCCGTAGTGGGCAGCGTGGGCAACGGCTCCACCCTGCGCCTGATCTCGGATATCGAGGGCGTCAAGTACACCGAGGGCCGTTTCCTGCCGTACTTCTTCCCCGACACCTTCCACGAGGGCGGCGACCCGGTGCGGGAAGCCAAGGAGAACTGGGTTACAGCCCGCCGCGCTATCCTGCGCAAGCCCATCGACCGCATCGGCTATGGCGGCTATCTGAAACTGGCCTTGCAGTTCCCGGAGTTCGTGGACTACGTGGAGAGCGTCTGCAACGAGTTCCGCGAACTGTACGAGAACATCAAGGGCACCACACCCTACTGTGTCAAGCGAGTGGCCGTGCTGAACTGTTGGGGTAAAATGCGGGCTTGGGGCTGTCACATGGTGCATCACGCCCTCTATTACAAGCAGAACTATAGCTATGCCGGTGTCATTGAGATGCTGTCCGGTGCGCCCTTTGATGTGAAGTTTATCAGCTTTGAGGATATCAAGAACGACCCGCATCTGCTGGATTCGTTGGATGTCATTATCAATGTCGGCGATGCCGACACCGCACACACCGGCGGCATCTGGTGGGAAGACCCGGAGATCTCCTCCGCTATCCGCAAGTTCGTCTGGAACGGCGGCGGCTTTATCGGCGTGGGTGAGCCTTCCGGTCACCCGTATCAGGGCCACATTCTCCAGCTTGCCAGCGTGCTGGGCGTGGAGGAAGAAAACGGCTTCACCCTCAACTACGACAAATACAACTGGGAGGAGCACCCCGACCACTTTATCCTGCAGGACGCCGACCAGCCCGTGGACTTTGGCGAGGGTAAAAAGAATATCTACGCCCTCGAGGGCACCGAGGTGCTGGTGCAGCGAAACAAAGAAGTGCAGATGGCGGCACACGACTTCGGAAAGGGTCGTGCCGTGTACATCAGCGGTGTGCCTTACAGTTTTGCCAACAGCCGCACCCTTTACCGCGCTATCCTGTGGAGTGCCCACAGCGAGGAGGAACTGCATACATGGTTCAGCTCCAATTATAATGTAGAAGTTCACGCCTACGTCAAGAACGGCAAGTATTGTGTGGTGAACAACACCTACGAGCCGCAGGACACCACCGTTTACACCACAGACGGCAGCAGCTTTGCTCTGCATCTGGATGCCAACGAGATCAAGTGGTATGAGATCTAAGTTCTCCTTTTCATAAACGAACACAACGGGCAGCTCTGTTACCAGAGCTGCCCGTTGTGTTTGCTGTATCTGCCGATAACTCAACCTGTGTCAATCGAACGCTGCAATGGAGATGGCTGGAAACGCAGAAATTCAGTAATGCGAGCGTAATAGACCTGCAAAAAAAGAAACTGCCCGTGCGAGTATGCGTAAGATGGTGAAGCACTTGCTGAAAAAATATAAGTATCCACCGGTGGCATATGATACGGCAATCAGCACGGTCATTAGCCAGTGTGAGATGTGAACTGACAACATGGTAGTATGAATTGTATGAAATGTCGTTGATTTGTGCTTGACAATCGGATTCCTTTTCTGTAAAATGATTTTAGAAAATACTATTATTGAAAATACGAAAGGCTGTTTTATGGGCAAGATGATCTTAGATGACCTCCGCAAGCGTCTGGAACGTCTGGACGAAGACGCAGATCTGATGATCGACAATAACGACCGCTATCAGATGGTGATCGTAGGCGGCAGTGCGTTTATTTTGCTGGGCAAGCTGACCCGCGCTACTCATGACATTGATGCCTTGAGTGTTCCGAAAGAACTGTATAGCTTGCTCGGCAAGTACGACATCAACACCGATGTGGAAGCTTACATCGACAATTTCCCGTATAACTTCCAAGACCGGCTCCAGCCGCTGCCCTTTGGTGGAACAAAGGTACAGTTCTACACACCCAGTCTGGAGGATTTGGTGATTGCAAAGCTCTGCTCGTTCCGGGATACTGACAAGGCAGACGTAGAGAGCGAAGCTGTGCGGAACTCTTTGGATTGGGACTTGCTGGAACACCTTGCAACGGATGAAGATGAACTGAAAGCCAGCATCTTGAACGATTGGCGGTATCGGGATTTTTATATCCGTTATCAGGAGTATGTGGAGAGGTGGAGACCATGCGAAAGCTGACATTTGAGGGCTTCTTGAAGCAGTATGTGGCAGAACTTTCCGGGGTGCAGACGGCAAGCGTCCATAAACTTGCAGCTTGTCTAAATGAAAATCCCCGCTTGAAAGAACCGCTGTTTCTCTATGCTTTGGCCTATGATAAAGTGGATTTATTGCTCCACTATACTGCAAACAGCACGGTCGTTGCGGAATATGAGCGGCTTTCTAATCGCTACTTGCTGGCGAAAATGCTGCTGCTCTTGGAAAAACAATCTCCTGAACTGCCGGAGGGCTATTTGAAGGTCTGGCGCAGCTATTGCTCGGTGCGGGATGCCGCCCTTGCGGACAATGACACGAAAGAACTGATCCATCGCCGGGTATTGGAACTTCAGCAGAAAAAGAAACTGACGAATTATCGCCTTTACACTGACCTGAGGCTGAATCCGGGCAATGTGAATGCATGGCTCAAACACAACGATTCCAGCAAAATGAGCCTTGACTGTGCACGGCAGATCTACAAGTATGCAAAAAGCTACCCGTCTGTTCGATAAGAAAAAGGAAGTGAGTCTATGACCGCCGTAATTTACGCCCGCTATTCCAGCGATAACCAGCGCGAAGAATCCATCGAAGGGCAGATTCGGGAATGTACGGCTTATGCGGAAAAGAACGGCATCACGGTCATCAAGCACTACATTGACCGTGCATTCTCTGCAAAAACGGACAATCGCCCGGAGTTCCAGCAGATGATCAAAGACAGCGGCAAGAAGCTGTTTGATGTTGTTCTCGTCTGGAAATTTGACCGCTTTGCCCGGAATCGTTTTGATAGCGCAAACTATAAGATGATCCTGAAAAAGAACGGTGTCCACCTGATTTCCGTTATGGAACCCATTGCCGAGGGTTCACAAGGCATTTTGGTGGAAACCCTTCTGGAAGGTATGGCGGAATACTATTCGGCAGAGCTGTCCGAAAAGGTGATTCGTGGCCAGACGGAGAATGCTTTGAAGGGAAAGTGCACTGGCGGTACGGGAACCATCGGCTATAAAATCGACGATGACAAGTTCTATCATCTTGACCCGCTGACCGCTCCGTTGGTACTGGAAGCCTTTCAGCGGTATGACAACGGCGATAAGATGGTGGAGATCGTAAACTTCCTCAACGACAAGGGTGTCCGCAATATGCTGGGCGGCAAAATGACCCACAGCAGCGTGAACACCATGCTCAAGAACCGCCGGTACATTGGCGAACTGTCTTTCCGGGATATCGTTGTGCCGGATGCAATTCCGGTTATTGTTCCGAAAGACCTGTTTGACCTGGTGCAGAAGCGTCTGGATAAGAACAAGCGTGCCCCTGCCTGTGGCAAGGCAGACGAGGAATAGCTGCTGACCACCAAGCTGTTCTGCGGCAAATGCGGTGCGCTGATGTTTGGCGAAAGCGGAACTAGTGCCACCGGACGCACCTACTATTATTATAAATGCGCCAACGTCAAGCGCCGCAAGGGCTGCAATAAAAAGACCGTGCAGAAGGACTGGCTGGAAGATCTGGTCGTCCGGGAGACCATGAAGCTGATTCAGGACGATGCGATGATCGACAAGATCGTTCAACTGGTCATGGATGTCCAGAATCAGGAGAACACCACGATTCCGCTGCTGGAAAAGCAACTGCGAAAGGTCAACAAAAAGTTGGACAACCTGATGAAGGCAATCGAGGACGGCTTGTACACCCGGACAACGAAAGAGCGTCTGGAAGAGCTGGAAATCCAGAAAGATGAACTGACTGCAAAAATCGCAGATGAAAAATTGAAGAAGCCCAGCTTCAATGAGGATTTCATCCGATTCTGGCTGATGAAATTTAGAAAGTTCGATATTTCGCAGAAAAAACAGCGGAAAGCACTGATTGAAATTTTTGTAAATGCCATTTTCCTGTACGATGACCGGATGCTGATTACGTTCAACTACAAGGATGGCACCCAAACCGTCCGTTTTGAGGACACTTTGACCGCTGATTCGGCGGAGGAAAAAAGTTCGGATTTGTCCAGCTCTGCTGGACCAAGAGCCAGCAGATTTATCTGCTGGCTTTTTTGCTGCAACAAAAGGCCGGGGCAGGGGAGAACCCTCTGTCCCGGCCTTTCTGCGCGATGCGGGGGCGTCAGCCCTCCATCTTGCGCTCCACGAAGTCGCCCACCATCTTGTCCAGCTGGCTCACGGCGTGCTCGGCACCCTTGGCGATCTTGCGGGCGGTGCGGCGCATCTGGCGCTGGCTCGTGTTGGTGGCCATGACGCCGGCGGCGCCCAGTGCGGCACCGGCGGCCATGCCGATCAGGAGCGGGGCAGTGGAGCTTGTGTGTTCGTTTTTCATAGGAGGCACTCCCTTCGAATCAAAATTTTTGGGCTGCGAGGATAGTATTTCCACCAAAGGATTCACTATACGCTTTTTTTGTGCAGGAAAATGTGGTATACTGTATGATATGCTGATAAACTGGGCCGGTTATGGGCTGGCTTGGTTTATGGGAAAAGGCATATTCTGCGAAGGAGGTTTCTTTTTTGCTGAAGATAACGGAACCGAAAAAAGTTCTCTGCATCCATGACCTTTCCGGTGTGGGACGCTGCAGTCTGGCGGTCATCCTGCCGGTGCTCAGCGTTATGGGCATCCAGCCGGTGGCACTGCCCACGGTGGTGCTCTCCACCCACGCCGGCGGCTTCGGGACACCGGCCCGTCTGGACGGCTGCGCCTACGGCGAGGCCGCACTGGAACATTACCGGGAGCTGGGGCTGAGCTTCGACTGCATTTACACCGGCTACCTCGGAGGCGAGGAGCAGGCCGCGCTGGCCGAAAAGGCCTTTGACCTCTGGCCATCGGCCTATAAGGTGGTAGACCCCGTGATGGGCGACAACGGAAAGGCTTACTCTACCGTGACCCCGGCCTTCATCGGCCGGATGCGGCAGCTCTGCCGCCGGGCCGACCTCATCCTGCCCAACGCCACCGAGGCCGGCCTGCTGCTGGAAAAAGAGCTGTCCACCCAGCTGGACGAGGAAAGCGCCCGGGCGCTGGCCGACGAGCTGGCGGCGTCGCTGACCCCCAACGTGGTGGTCACCGGCCTGCAGCTGGACAAGTACATCGCCTGCGCCGGTGCAGGCCGCGACCGCTTCGTGGTCAAGAAGCTGCATATTGCCCGCAGCTTCCCCGGCACAGGTGACCTCTACGGTGCGGTGCTCATCGGCTCGCTCATCCAGGGCAACGCCCTGAGCGCAGCGGCAGACAACGCGGCAGAGTTCGTGGCGCTGGCCATCCAGAAAACGCCCTGCGACCAGGACACCCGCTTCGGCGTCTGGTTTGAGCCGCTGCTGCCCCGCCTGTGTCCGATGGGGGAGGAGTAAACAGCGATGAGTGAAAAACCGACCCTGAACATCGTTCTGGTGGAGCCGCGCATCCCTCAGAACACCGGCAACGTGGCCCGCACCTGTGCCTGCACGGCCTGCCGCCTCCATCTGGTGGGGCCGATGGGCTTTGCCATCGACGATAAGAAGCTCAAGCACGCCGGGCTGGATTACTGGCACTATCTGGACATCAGCTACTACGACAGTCTGGATGACTTCTTCTCGAAGAACGATGGGCCTTTCTACTACTTTACGACCAAAGCGCCCCAGCGCTACACCGACATCGCCTACCCGGACGGGGCATACCTTGTGTTCGGGCGGGAAGATGCCGGTCTGCCGGAAGCGCTGCTGGCAGCCAATCAGGAGCACTGCATCCGGATGCCCATGCGGGACACCTGCCGCAGCCTGAACCTGTCCAACAGCGTCGCCGTGGGCGTATACGAGGTACTGCGCCAGTGGGACTTCCCGGAGCTGCTGGACCACGGCCACCTGCGAGACTACGAATGGAAATGAGGAACACTATGAGCAAAATTGCGATTTTGACCGACTCCTCCTGCGACATCCCGCAGGAGCTGGCCGAGAAATACGGCATCGACATTATGGGCTTCCACATCCTGCTGGACGACGAAGACATCGTGGAGCGTGAAAAGTACACCCCTGAGGAGTTCTACGACAAGATGCGCGCAGCCAAGGGCATCCCCTCCACGGCTGCCATCACCCCCATCCAGTTCTGTGAGAAATACTGCCAGTATGTGGACGAGGGCTACACCGATGTCATCCATGTCCCTATCAACCGCTCCGGTTCTTCCACCTACAACAACGCCGTCATGGCGCAGGGGATGCTGCGGGAGGAGCGCCCGGAACACCACCTGAACATCCATCTGCTCGACCCCCACACCTACTCGATGGTGTTCGGCTGGTATCTGTGCGAGATGGCCCGCAAACTGCAGAACGGCGCGGAGCTCCGCCACGTCATCAGCGAGTTTGAGACCCAGATGAACAAGATGGAGGTCATCCTCGGACCCTACAGCCTCAAGCAGATGAAGAAGAGTGGCCGCATCTCTGCCGCCGCCGCGGTCATGGGCGAGCTGATGGGCATTCGCCCCATCATCACCCTCATCGACGGCAAGACCAGGGTGGAGAGCAAGGTGCGCGGCGACGACAAGGTCATCCCCGCCATGATCGACCTGTGCAAAAAGCGCACCGAGGGCGTGGAGGACTTCGATTATATGATCGGCCACACCTCCATCCCCCAGGCCGCTGAGCTGGAAAAAGCCTGCCGCAAAGCCTTCGGCAAGGCTCCGCTCACTACCTTCAATCTGGGCGGCGTCGTCTCGGCCAACACCGGCCCCGACACCCTTGCGCTGGTCTATGTGGGCAAGCCCCGGGACTGAGCATATCACGGAAAGACTGCTGCTGTGCGGCAGTCTTTTTTCGTATCGCCGTTGCATTCCGGCCCAAACTATGGTATAATTCTTCACGTTGTGCCTGCGGGTACGGCTCCTTAAAGAGCAACTTAGGATTTTAGGCTCCCCGGCGTGTCTCGAACCATGCCGGGCCAAACCCACGGGGGCTGGCGGTCCCCGCGCGGTCAAAATCAAACCGCTGGAGTTATACTATGAAAAATCAGAACCTTTCCGTCCGTAAACTGGCCCGCTGCGGCATGGTCGCAGCCCTTTACGTCGTGCTCTGCATGGCACTGCAGCCGTTCTCTTACGGCGCTGTGCAGGTGCGTGTGGCCGAGGCGCTCTGCCTGCTGCCCGTATTCGGTGCCGAGTACATTTTCGGCGTGGTGCTGGGCTGCTTCCTGGCAAACCTGCTGGGCTCCACCATCGTGGACGTCATCTTCGGCACTCTGGCCACCCTGCTGGCCTGCCTCGTGACCTACAAGCTGCGGAACATCCGCTTCAAGGGTCTGGCCCTTGCGGCCTCGCTGCCCCCGGTGGTCTTCAATGCCGTCATCATCGGCATCGAGATCGCGGTGATGTTCCCGGACCCCTCTTCCAGCGCACCCCTCTGGCTGGCCTGCGTCACCAACGGCATCTCCGTGGGCATCGGTGAGCTCATCAGCTGCACCGTGCTGGGCGTTCTGCTGGTCCGCATCATCGAGGCAAGCCCGGCGGTCAGGAAGGTCTTCGAGTCCTGAACCTGATCCCTTCCGGCGGGCGGGCCTGATCGAGCAGGCCCTCTGCCGGGGCATGAAAGGCTATTTTATCAGGTTGCTCGGCCTTTCGGACGATCGATATAGAACGGCGAAGCGCCGCACGGGAAACTGTGCGGCGCTTTTTCTGCTCCTTGACTTTACAACAATGAAGTGTTTTATTATAAAGCATGGAAAGGAAGCCTGCCTGCAGTTCCGGCGCAAATTCTGATGCGCGGAGAGGGGAGAGGGCAGGCGGAACGGAATACATGGAAAAAGACCTCACCAGCGGCAGCGTGCTGAAAAACATCTTCACCTTCTCGCTGCCTTATCTGCTCTCGTACTTTTTGCAGACCCTCTACGGCATGGCAGACCTCTTCATCATCGGCCGGTTCGAGGGGGTGGCAAGCACCACCGCTGTCTCCATCGGCAGTCAGGTGATGCATATGATCACTGTGATATTGGTGGGCGTGGCGATGGGTACCACCGTCTGCATCGGCCGGTCCGTGGGCGCAGGCGACAAAAAGCAGGCCGCGAAGGTCATCGGCAACACCGTCACCCTCTTTATGGTGGGCTCTGTAGTGCTGGCGGCGGCGCTTGTGGGCCTCGTGGACCCCATCGTCCGGCTCATCTCTACCCCGGAGGAGGCCGTGGCCGGTACGACGGCCTACCTCACCATCTGCTTCATCGGCATCCCCTGCATCACAGCCTATAACGTACTGGCGTCGATTTTCCGGGGGATGGGCGACTCCCGAAGCCCCATGTACTTCATCGCCGCGGCCTGTGTGGTGAACATCGGGCTGGACTTCTTCTTCATGGGGGCGCTCCGTCTCGGCCCGGCAGGCGCAGCACTTGGCACGACGCTCTCGCAGGCCGTGAGCGTTTTGCTGGCCCTCTGCGTCATTTTGAAGCGCAGGAGCATCAGACTGTCGAAAAGCGATTTTTGCCCCCGGAAGGCCACGATGAAAGACATCCTTTCCATCGGTCTGCCGGTGGCGGCGCAGGACGGCTTTATTCAGGTGTCCTTCATGCTCATCACCATCATGGCGAACCAGCGCGGCCTCACCGACGCGGCGGCGGTGGGCATCGTGGAAAAGATCATCAGCTTCCTCTTCCTCGTCCCCAGTTCCATGCTCTCCACCGTGTCGGCGCTGGGCGCCCAGAACATCGGCGCGGGCAAGTATGACCGGACGGACGACATCCTCCGGTACGCCATCGCCATCGGCGTGGGCTTCGGTGCGGTGATGGCCCTTCTGATGCAGTTCATCGCCCCCAGTGTGGTGCGGCCCTTCACCTCCGACGAGGCGGTGGTGAAGGCCGGTGCGGCCTACATCCGCAGCTACATCTTCGACTGCCTGTTCGCGGGCATCCAGTTCAGCTTCAGCGGCTATTTCTGCGCCTGGGGCAGGTCGGGGCTGTCCTTTCTGCACAACACCCTCTCCATCCTGCTGGTGCGTGTGCCGGGCGCATGGCTGGCCTGCCGGTTCTTCCCCCAGACCCTCGTGCCGATGGGTCTTGCCCCGGCCTGCGGCTCGCTGTTCTCCAGCATCGTCTGCATCCTGCTCTACCGCTGGATGAAGAGGCAGAATAAACCCACAGGGGACAAGGATTGAGTCCACGCCGAAACGTGGTAGAATAATATTACCAGTGAAACATTAGGAATTTTACACAAAGAAACGAAAGAGCGCTGATTCTACTGTGCGTCGGTTGCACGGGAGGGTGCGGACCGGTACAATGAAGCCAGAAACGGACGAAGAACGTCTGACAGGAGGCAAAACGTATGTACGAACTGGACAAGGCCGCATTCGGCCATTTTCTGGCACAGCTGCGCAGAGAAAAGGGGATGACCCAGAAGGAGCTTGCCGCGACGCTGTACGTGTCCGACAAGGCCGTCAGCAAGTGGGAACGGGGAGAATCCCTCACTTAAAGATATTGGTTATGTACTAGGTGTGCAACCGTTCGATTGCACACCCTTTTATAATGCGTCACTCGACTTTGCCGATAAAACGGTAAAAAATTTCAACTTCCTGTTCTCTGGTGCCATCTTCATGCTTGACAGCTTCGTGAATGAGAATCTTTTCAATCAGAGCATTTAGAAGTTCGGCGGTCAATTGTGTGGGGTTGACGTACTTTTTCATCAACTCAATCCACTTTTCAGCGTCAACAGCGGTCTGAACGGCTGCATCAAGTTCGGCTTGAAGTTCTTGAATCTTTTCGTCCAGTTCATGCTGTTCTGCCTGATACTTTTCGGACAGCATATTGAAATTGTACTCCGTAATGCGTCCAACAGACCAGTCCTCATACATTTTGGCGAACAGGTTGTCCACCTCTGCCTTACGCTTTGTGGCCTTTTTGAGTTCGGCAGTCTGTTTTTTCTTGGCGGTGTTGCGTTCTTTGTCGCTGGCATTCAGTAAACGCTGCAAGAGTTTATCTCCATCCTGCTGTGCTTGCTGCGACCAATACTGCACTCTTGCCAGAATATAGGTGTACAGCACATCATATCGAATATAGTGCATGGAACATTGGTGAAGGCCCTGTCCGTTTTTGCTGCAATGGTAATAGCCGTAGGGCTTTTTGTTCTGCTTATTCATACCATAGGCCATCGACCAGCCGCAATCCGCACATTTTACAAGCCCGGAAAAGATTTGCGTTGTTCCGTCTTTCTGTTTTCTACGGCGATGAGCAATCTGCTCCTGCACCTGTCGGAACACATCCGCAGAGATAATAGCTTCGTGGGTGTTCTCCACACGATACCATTCCTCCTGCGGCTTCCGCACCTTTTTCTTGTTCTTGAAAGAGATGTTGCTCTGCTTATTGTGAACGCTGTGACCGATATAGGTTTCTTCTTTCAGGATACTTTTGACCTGCGCTACCGTCCATGCGTAGGACTTCTCTTCCGACGCTCCTGCATAGATGTTAGCAAATGTGCCATACCGCTGAAAATTCAACCAGCCGGGAGTGGGAACCTTTTCATCTACTAAAATATGGGTGATGCTGGCCGCACCGTGTCCATGCACCGCAAGATCAAAGATTTTCTCAATGATCCACTTCGTTTCCGGGTCTACCAGAAGATGCCCTGACTTGTCGGGGTCTTTGATATATCCCAGAGGAGCGTATGCACCATAGTGCGCACCGTTCGCAAATCTTGTCCGCATAGCGGCCTTGACTTTTTTGCTGGTCTGGCGAGCGTGCATCTCATTCAGGATGTTCAGGAACGGAGCGAGTTCGCTTTCGCCGTTGAGAGTGTCCACATTATCGTTGACAGCAATATAGCGGACACCTTTACTCGGAAAGTAGATCTCCGTGTACTGACCTGTCAGAATATAGTTTCGACCTAAACGGGATAAATCCTTTGTTACAACGCAGTTGATTTTGCCTTCCTCAATATCGTCGATCATCCGTTGAAAGCCCGGTCTGTCAAAGTTGGTGCCAGACCAACCATCATCGATATATTCGCCAACAACGGTCAACCCGTGTTCCTCTGCATACTGACGAAGCATCATGCGCTGGGTCTGGATGCTGCCGCTTTCACCCTGCAATTCATCGTCACGGCTTAGTCTAAGGTACAGTGCAGTGTTATAGATCATCGTATTGTTAGGCTGTTTCATAGTAGAGCCTCCTTCTTAAAAGAAACAGCCCACGCTTACAATACTTCTGCTTCCATTATACCGTAAGTGTGGGCTGGATTCAATTCGTTTTTATCATCAGGCGCATCGGTTAGCTGAATACTGAATCACATCTTCCAGCAGTGTGCCGACTGATTTTCCATTTTCTGCGAAATGTTCGGTCATTTTGATTTTGGTGTTGCCACAGTAAAAATAGAGCGTACCGTCTGGCTCTTTAACATAGTAAGACGTGTTCTCAAGAGTAGGTTCGGGACCCGCGTACTCCGAATCCTGCCATTCTTCGAGTAAATTGACAGGTGGTTCACAAATAGGCTCATAACAGGAGCAAAGGTCAATCGCATCGTTCATCATATCAGTACTTCTATTATCCATTCAGTATCCTCCGAAAATCAAAGTTCCATATCCTGCCCATGCCTGCGGTTTCGCTGTGGCACATTCATGGTGCACTCCTGCTTGGGGGCAAGAATCTTTTCCAGAAAGCCACGCACCAGTTCGGGCGCACGGTGGAGAGCATCCAGATAGGGTTTCACGTCGTACCACAGGTCGTGGTACTTGTTGCTCCAACGAACGGCCTCTTTCTTGGCGGTGGAAAGTTCTTCTTTCAGGCGGCGGTTCTCCACATCCATCATATAGCCGTGGTCGGCTTGCTTTTTCAGCTTGGAAAACTCTTCTTCGGTCAGCGAATAGTTGCCGAGAAAGGTGCGCTTACCAATATAATCCAGATCGCGCGCATGAATGAGGGCTTCTTTTGTGAGCGTGACCTTTTTCTGCACAGCGGCAAGTTCCTTTTCGGTCTTGGAGAGGGTTTTGTTGGT
>ERZ1027200.336-NODE-336-length-30180-cov-10.907851_pt1 | contig 30180 bp, 19 predicted proteins | sample MGYA00519271_ERZ1027200 | MGnify/ENA primary metagenome ERZ1027200 (study PRJEB26926, sample SAMN06164742) | human gut metagenome | biome: ENVO:00009003; feature: ENVO:2100002; material: ENVO:00002003 | host: Homo sapiens | place: USA | collected 2012 ...
ACCTCTACCTCGCCGCCAAAGCGCGGAGCGAATCCGACTGGCTCGTGGGCATCAATGGCACGCAGGCTCTCTCCATCGCCGCCGGACACGGCACGTATTCCGTCGGGCGGGTGCAGACACCCACGTTGGCGATGGTGTGCGCACGCTATTGGGAGAACCGCCGCTTTACCCCCGAAGCCTTCTGGCAGCTCCATATCGCAACGGACGGCTGCGATGAAGGAACGGTGAAGTTTTCCTCTTCCGAAAAATGGAAAGAGAAAGAGTCCGCGACGGAACTGTATAATAAGGTGAAGTCGGCAGGCACAGCCACCGTCACGAAAGCCGAACGCAAGGAGAAGACGGAGGAAACACCGCTCCTGTACGACCTGACCACGCTCCAGAAGGAAGCCAACGCCAAGCATGGCTTCACGGCGGAACAGACGCTTGAAATCGCGCAGAAGCTCTACGAGAAGAAGCTCATCACCTATCCGCGAACCGGAAGCCGCTACATTCCCGAAGACGTGTTCGCGGAAATCCCCAAGCTGCTTGCCTTCATCGGCAGCCTGCCCGAATGGAAGGGCAAGTTGCAGCCGAAAGCCGTGCCGACACGCCGCAGCCTGGACGGCGGCAAGGTGACAGACCACCATGCCCTGCTCGTCACGGGCGAGAAGCCGCTGTTCCTCTCCAAAGAGGACAGCACCGTCTATCACATGATAGCCGGGCGCATGCTTGAGGCTTTCTCCGAAAAATGCGTCAAGGACACTGCCACCGTCACGGCAGAGTGTGCCGGAGTGGAGTTCGTGGCAAAAGGCAGCATCATCAGGCAAGCCGGATGGCGTGCCGTCTATGGCAAGGAGAATGGAGAAGAGAACAACAGCCAAGAGGAAACCGCCGCCATTCCCTGTTGGCAGGAAGGCGACACGCTGGCACTGAAAGCCGCCTCCATCACGGAGGGAAAGACCAAACCCAAGCCGCTGCATACCGAAGCCACCCTGCTGTCCGCGATGGAAACGACTGGCAAGGAGATAGAGGACGACGCATTGCGGCAGGCTATGAAGGATTGCGGCATCGGCACGCCCGCCACCCGTGCGTCCATCATCGAAACGCTTTTCAAGCGCGGCTATATGGAACGCTGCAAGAAGTCGCTTGTCCCCACCGAAAAAGGGCTTGCCCTCTACTCGGTCGTGAAGGCGATGCGTATTGCCGATGTCGCCATGACGGGCGAATGGGAAAAGGAATTGGCACGCATCGAGCGTGGGGAACTGCCCGCCGATGACTTCCGCAGGAAGATTGAGGCATATACACGGGAAATTACCTCCGAACTGCTGTCGTGCGACAAGCTGTTCGCCCGCAGGGATTCCGGCTGCAAGTGTCCCAAGTGCGGAGCGGGGACGATGCAGTTTTACGGCAAGGTCGTCCGCTGCGACAACGCGGAGTGCGGTCTGCCCGTGTTCCGCCTGAAAGCAAACCGCACCCTCTCTGATGATGAAATCAAAAACCTGCTCACCGACGGACACACGAAACTGCTCAAAGGATTCAAGAGCAAGCAGGGCAAGAGTTTTGATGCCGTAGTCGCCTTTGACGGGGACTATAACACGGTTTTCGTGTTCCCAGAAAGGAAAAGTAAAGCGACCTCTGCGAAAAGAAGAAAATAAATGTTTAACTTTGCCACTGGTTCAGAGTAATGAATTGTTCTTCGATACCGGATTACACTCATACTTTGGATTTAGTGGTGGCACTCGGAGGGATACCGGGTGCCTTTTTCTTCTCGTTTTCCAACGATTATCCCTATCATCATTATCAATCCACTAAATTCCAAAGAAATGAACAACAAGAAGAAAAACGAGGGTCGGACCGACTTTTCCTATTACGGTCTGTACCTGCTGGACTACCTCACCACGAACAAGTTCGAACAGGCAGCCGATGAAGCCTTCATCCGAGAAAGAACCGACCGTGCCGCCGAAGCGTATGAACGGGCAAGGCTCGAAGGCTATCCTGCCGACGGGGCGCAGGAACTGGCGATGAAGGTGCTGACGGAGGGCCTTCGCTACTCCAGGCACGCCATCCTGCGCGAAGTCGTGGAGAACGAATTTGCGGGTGAAGTACCGGGAGAAAAATGTGAAGCCTTTACCCAGAAGCTGCTACCGCTTGTCGGAAACGTATTCTCCATCTATGACCTCTCGGACGACAATTTCGCCCTGTCGCCCGAATATGACCTGCTCTACACGGAGCTGACGGGAGCCGTCATCCTCTATATCGAAGAGTATGGCGTTTAACCGCAAACAGAGGCTGAGGGACAACATCGAGGCGATACGGACGGCATTCCTCCTTGACAGGGAACAGCGCACACCCACCGCACGCGAACGGCTCTTGTTAGAGCGTTATTGCGGTTTCGGGGGACTGAAGAGCATACTCAACCCTGCAAGGGAACTGACGGATGCCGTCCACTGGGCGAAGTCCGACCTCGAACTGTTTGCCCCTACCGTGGAACTGCACAGGTTGCTGCGGGAGAACACAAAAGACGAGACGGAGTACAAACGGTATATGGATGCCATGAAGCAGTCCGTGCTGACCGCCTTCTATACCCCGCCGGAGATAACCGGGACCATCGCGGACGTGCTGCATGAACACGGCATCCGTCCCGACCGGGTGCTGGAGCCGTCGGCAGGTGTCGGTGCATTCGTGGACGCCGTGCTGGAGAACAGACCGGACGCGGACATCATGGCTTTTGAGAAAGACCTGATGACGGGCAAGATACTGAAGCACCTGCATCCCGGACAGAAAGTAAGGGTACAGGGCTTCGAGAAGATAGAAAAGCCGTTCATGAACCATTTTGATTTGGCTGTCTCCAATATACCGTTTGGCGATGTGGCGGTGTTCGACCCGGAATTTTCGGGCAGCAAGGATCCTGCAAGGCACTCGGCGGCACGGACGATACACAATTACTTTTTCCTGAAAAGCCTTGACGCGGTGCGTGAAGGCGGAATCGTGGCGTTCATCACCTCGCAGGGGGTACTGGATGCCCCGACCAACGCGCCCATACGCGAGTATATGATGAACCATACCAATCTGGTGGGCGTAGCCCGCCTGCCGAACAACCTCTTTACGGATAACGCGGGAACGGAGGTGGGCAGCGACCTGATTATCTTGCAAAAGAACAGCGGAAAGAATGGTGAACTGTATTACAACGAAAAACTCTTCGTGCAGACCGAACAGACCCCTATCGGCACTTCCGTAAATGGGTATGTATGGAGCATCGGCTCGCTTTCACACACGGATTTGATCAGAAGTACCGACCCGTACGGGAAACCAGCCTATAAACTCCTGCACCGTGGGGACATCGCACAACTGGCGGAAGACTTGCGGGAGCATCTGAAAATAGAACTGCAACAACTTGACAGGAAACTGTATGAGAAACACAGCCTGCATCCGACAAAGGAGGAAAGCACGGCTGCGGAAGTGCAACCTGCTCCGAAAACAGAAAAGGTATCACCTTCTGTAATAGCCCCCGTTTCTGTAATTGAGCCTGTCAAGGGAGTGGAGAAGCCGCAGGCACAGCCCATAGAGGAAAAGCCGGAGATTGAGCCGCGCCAACCCAACCATTCGTCAGCCGTGCAGCTTACCCTGCTCGACCTTTGGGGTATGCCCATAGAGGAACCGGCAAAAAAGAAAAAGGCAGCGAAAAAGGAAAGCAAGCCGAAGCCTATGCCGTCCACGCCTAAACCGCAGGTCAAAGTTACTCCACCCGTTGAAGCCGCCAAGCCGGTAAACGGTAATAAGGAAGAAAAGCCGGAAAATGCCGAAAAGCCAAACGACCCGGACGACATTTACGCCACTCTGGATTGGGAAACCAATCCTCCCATCAACGGCTTCTATGAGACAATGATGAGTCTGACAGCGGAACGGCGCAAGGCCCTACGGCTTGAGGCAGAACGGCACAGGCAGGAACAACTGAAAAAGATGGGTATCAAAGACACGTTGAACCCTGCTTTTGCGCCTTCTTCGGACAATATGGATAAAAAGCCGGAACAAACGGAAGAAATAAAGCAACCTGAAACACCGGCAGAAGTTGTGCCTACTTCCGAAACGGTTGCCACTTCCCTGTTCCCGGAATTTGAAACGGAAAAGCCGAAAAAAGAAGCCCTCGACCTTACGCCGCGTCCCTATCACCGCACGCCGGAAATGCACCTGCGTGAAGGGTCGCTGGTGGCAAACAGGGCACGCGACATCGGTTATCTGAAGGACATTACTCCCTACGGTGCAACCTTCCAGCCGCTTGGACTAACCGGTTATCAGAAAGAGAAAGCGTTGCTGTATGTATCGCTCCGTGACGCATACGAGCGGTTGTACCGCTATGAATCGAACAGACGTGAGGAAAATGTACCTTGGCGTGAACACCTGAACACCTGTTACGACGAGTTTGTCATGCGTTATGGCAACCTCAACGCCAAACAGAACGTGAAACTGGTGATGATGGACGCCGGAGGGCGCGACATCCTTTCGCTGGAACGTGCGGAGGACGGCAAGTTCGTCAAAGCGGACATCTTCGACCGTCCCGTTTCCTTCTCGGTGGAGAACCATGCCAACGTCGGTTCTCCGGAAGAAGCCTTGTCTGCATCGCTCAACAAGTATGGTACGGTCAATCTCAACTATATGCGGGGGATAACAGACAGTACGGAAGAGGAGCTTCTCAATGCCCTCAAGGGGCGTATCTTCTACAATCCGCTCGTAACCGGTTACGAGATTAAAGACCGCTTCATCGCGGGAAACGTGATAGAGAAGGCGGAGCGTATAGAGGCATGGATGGAAAATAATCTGGAAAGCAAAAGATTGCCGGAAGTGAAACAGGCTTTGGAGGCTTTGAAGGAAGCCGAGCCGCAGCGTATCGCCTTTGAAGACCTCGACTTCAACTTCGGTGAACGCTGGATTCCCACGGGCGTGTATGCCGCCTACATGAGCCATCTTTTCGACACGGACGTGAAAATCGCCTATTCCGCCAGCATGGACGAGTTTTCCGTGGCGTGCGGCTACCGCACCATGAAGATCACGGACGAGTTTCTGGTAAAGGGCTATTACCGGAACTATGACGGTATGCACCTGTTGAAACACGCTTTGCACAACACCTGTCCCGACATGATGAAAAGTATTGGCAAAGATGAGAACGGCAACGACATCAAGGTGCGTGACAGCGAGGGCATACAGCTCGCCAACGCCAAGATTGACGAAATCCGCAACGGGTTCTCGGAATGGTTGGAAGAGCAGTCGCCGCAGTTCAAGGAACGGCTCGTGACAATGTATAACCGCAAGTTCAACTGTTTCGTGCGCCCGAAGTATGACGGTTCGCACCAGACGTTTCCCGACCTCAATCTGAAAGGATTGGCAAGCCGGGGTATTCAAAGCGTTTATCCGTCGCAGAAGGATTGCGTCTGGATGATAAAACAGAATGGCGGCGGAATATGCGACCATGAAGTCGGAACAGGTAAAACACTGATAATGTGTATTGCAGCGCATGAAATGAAGCGTCTGAACTTGGCGCACAAGCCGATGATTATTGGTCTGAAAGCCAATGTCGCGGAGATTGCCGCCACTTATCAAGCTGCCTATCCGAATGCCCGCATCCTCTACGCTTCGGAAAAGGATTTCTCGACCGCCAACCGTGTGCGTTTCTTCAACAACATCAAAAACAATGACTATGATTGCGTCATCATGTCGCATGACCAGTTCGGCAAGATACCGCAGTCACCGGAGTTGCAGCAACGCATCCTGCAAGCGGAGCTTGACACGGTGGAGGAAAACCTCGAAGTCTTACGGCAGCAAGGCAAGAACGTGTCGCGGGCGATGCTGAAAGGATTGGAGAAGCGCAAGCACAACCTTGTGGCGAAGTTAGAGAAAGTGGAACACGCCATCAAGTCGCGCACAGATGACGTGGTGGACTTCAAACAGATGGGCATCGACCACATTTTCATAGACGAGAGCCACCAATTCAAGAACTTGACTTTCAACACCCGGCATGACCGTGTGGCGGGGTTGGGAAACTCGGAGGGGAGCCAGAAAGCCCTGAATATGCTTTTTGCCATACGAACTATACAGGAGCGTACGGGCAAAGACTTAGGGGCTACGTTCCTGTCCGGCACGACTATTTCCAACAGTCTGACGGAATTGTACCTGCTCTTTAAGTACCTGCGCCCGAAGGAACTGGAACGGCAGGACATCCGCTGTTTCGACGCATGGGCGGCTATCTTCGCCAAGAAGACGACCGACTTCGAGTTCAACGTGACAAACAACGTGGTGCAGAAGGAGCGTTTCCGCTACTTCATCAAAGTGCCGGAGCTTGCCGCCTTTTACAACGAAATCACCGACTACCGCACGGCGGAGGACGTGGGTGTGGATCGTCCGCACAAGAACGAGATACTGCACCACATACCGCCTACACCCGACCAAGAGTATTTCATCAAACAACTGATGGAATTTGCCAAGACAGGTGACGCGACGTTGTTGGGCAGGTTGCCGCTGTCTGAAACGGAAGAGAAGGCTAAGATGCTCATCGCTACCGACTACGCGCGGAAGATGGCTTTGGATATGCGCATGATAGACCCCAATTACGAAGACCACTCCGACAACAAGGCGAGCCACTGCGCCAAAATGATAGCGGAGTATTACCACAAATACGATGCGCACAAAGGAACGCAGTTCGTGTTCTCCGACTTGGGTACATATCAGCCGGGGGAAGGATGGAACGTGTACAGCGAGATAAAACGCAAGTTGGTGGAGGATTACGGCATACCGGCAAGTGAGGTGCGCTTCATTCAGGAGTGTAAGACGGATAAGGCTCGTAAGGCGGTGATAGATGCCATGAACGCAGGGACAGTGCGAGTGCTGTTCGGCTCCACAAGTATGCTCGGAACGGGCGTGAATGCGCAGAAAAGATGCGTCGCCATCCATCACCTTGATACACCGTGGCGACCGTCCGACCTGCAACAGCGTGACGGACGGGGTGTTAGAGCCGGGAACGAGATTGCTAAGCATTTTGCCGAGAACAACGTGGATATCATCATCTACGCGGTGGAAAAGTCGCTGGACAGCTACAAGTTCAATCTGCTGCACTGCAAGCAGACGTTCATATCGCAGCTCAAAAGTGGAGCGATGGGCGCACGTACCATCGACGAGGGAGCAATGGACGAAAAATCGGGTATGAACTTCTCGGAGTATATGGCGTTGCTCTCCGGCAATACCGACCTTTTGGATAAGGCGAAATTAGAGAAGCGTATCGCCTCGCTCGAAGGGGAACGCAAGTCGTTCAACAAGGGCAAGCGCGATTCGGAGTTCAAGCTGGAATCCAAGACGGGAGAACTGCGCAACAACACGGCTTTCATCGAAGCCATGACGGAAGACTGGAACCGTTTTCTTTCCGTTGTGCAGACTGATAAGGAAGGCAGCCGCCTTAATCTTGTCAAGGTGGACGGCGTGGATTCAACGGATGAGAAGGTCATCGGTAAGCGTTTGCAGGAAATCGCCAAGAACGCCACGACTGGTGGACTGTACAAGGCTGTCGGGGAACTTTACGGCTTTCCGATAAAGGTGGTCAGCGAGAGGACACTCAAAGAAGGTCTGGAGTTCACCGACAACCGCTTCGTGGTGGAGGGGAACTACAAGTACACCTACAACAACGGGCATCTGGCGATGGCAGACCCGATTGCTGCCGCACGAAACTTTCTGAACGCATTGGAGAGGATTCCGACCATCATCGACCAGTACAAGTCTAAGAACGAAGTGCTGGAAAAGGAGATTCCGCAGTTGCAGGAGATAGCGGGCAAGGTGTGGAAGAAGGAGGACGAGCTGAAACAGCTGAAGTCCGAACTCGCCGCACTGGACCGCAAGATACAGCTTGAGCTGGCTCCGGCTCAGGAAAACACAGAAGAGAACCGGCAAGGCAACGAGAAAAAACAGACGGAACAACAGCCGGAAAGCCCGCACGTGGACTTTGTACGCAGTCATTTAATTATAGGGAGACCCGGTTTATCGGAATCCAAAGGTGTAAAACTTTAATATCGAAGTCTTGACAGAAAAAGCCAGTGGTTGAATTTTTCACCACTGGCTTTAATTCTAATAATTTTTCAATCTAATATGACCGAATCTATAACGTTAAATCATAGATTATGTGTCTATTTGTGAAGAAAAAGACGTAACTTTGTATCAAAATCAAATAAGCATAACAATGGAACCATCTATATACAGTTTTTCACTTTATACCGCACTGCCGTTGATGTTATTCTTCGGCTTTTATTTTTTGTTTGCAAAGACTCCTGAAAAGAAAATTTTCAAGAATTATCTCCGCTCTCGACAGATTATGGGTATAGCTATGCTACTGCTTTCGGCAAACTATTCGGTACATTTCTTCTTTGGTATCCGATTCAAAAATGCGGATTCTGCCATATTGATGAACATGTCCACATACTTCCTGTGCTATTCTCTGTTCAGTTCGGCATTGATAATGTTGCTTGATCGTTTTTACATTACCAAACGGCGTGTGTGGACACATATCATTTTATGGATTATATTCTCAACTCTTTCCGGAGTTGTGTTGTTCCTGTTGCCAAGCGGAATCATGCAAAAAATCTCTTTATTTGCTTTAGCTGTATGGTTAGTCGTTTTTGGAATCGTTTTAGCTCGCAGAGTCATAATTGCATATCGTAGAGCCATTCGGATTTTCAATGAAACTCAGGCGGATGATATAGGCACATATATCGAATGGCTTTCCATATTCACTTATTGGGCTGTTATCTTCGGTGTCGGATGCGGATTGCTGACATTTCTGCCAGACAAATATGTTTTTATCTGGATTTTGTCGTCAATACCGTTCTACAGCTATCTTTTCTACAGCTATCAGAACTACCTGCTGTTCTATGAACAGGTGGAAAATGCTTTTGAGCAAGATATACAGTCTGAAGAAGAACTTCTGACAGATACGGAAACAGAACCTGAAATAGTTTCTGAGAAAGAAGTTCCAGTGTCCTATACAGAAATTATAGAGAAAGTGGCCAACTGGATAAAGACAGACGGCTATGTCCAGCAGGGACTTACCATAAAAGAACTGTCCGAAATACTTCATACGAACCGTACCTATCTTTCCGCTTATATCAAGACTACGTATAAAATGACATTCCGCGAATGGATAACCGGTCTCCGGTTGGAGTATGCGAAAAACATACTGAAGGAGCATCCGGAAATCAATATACAGAAGCTGGCTGAGTCTTCCGGTTTTCTTTCCCGCAGTAACTTTATCAAATCATTTACAGAGAAGGAAGGATGTACGCCTGGCAAGTGGAAAAAAGCAAATCTGGAATAATTTGTGTGGTAAAAAGCCGATGAAAAAGGTCTCAGAAGCTCATTTTCAAAAAGTGCTCAAGCGACAAAAAAGTGCTAATTCGACAAAAAAAGTGCTCAAACGACAATTTGAAAAGTGCTCAAACGACAATTTTTATAAAACGCTGTATTTCAACAGAAAAAGTTTTTGTAATATTTTGGGCGCTGAATGGCATTTATTACCTTTGGAGAAGACAAAGATAATAAATTCAAGTTTATATGAGCAGAAAAATCACTTTTCTCACCCTGTTTCTGTGGCTGATGACGGTAACTTTTCCTGTCATTGCGCAGCAGAAAGCAGACACGACCTACACCTTCCGGTTCGTTACGCAGAAGGACATGTTCTACGTGCCTTGGAATGGCAATGACACGGAACTTGCCCGCCTGTTGGAATGTATCGAAAACAACAAAGCAACAATTCTTGACGGCAAACTGCCGCTATTGGTTGACGGATATTGCAATTCGCAGAGCAGTGAAGTCAAGAACCTTGCAACAGCGAAGATTCGTGCCAACCGTGTTAAATCAGAACTGATTACACGAGCGAAAATCAAGGAAGAAAACTTCATTACCCGCAATCATGTGACAGAGGGTGATTTTGTCACCGTGCGCCTGACGGTACCGGTAAAGGAAACAGCCGTGACGGATGCGGAAGCAGAAGCACGACGCAAGGCGGAAGCCGAACGCTTAGAAACCGAGAAGCGTGCCGAGCAGGAACGGCTTGCCGAAGAGCAGCGCAAGGCGGAAGAAGCCCGACTTGCCGCTGAAAAGGCAGAAGCCGAGAAAACCGCTCAACAAAATACACTTGCCGACACGCTGTCGGAAACCAAAATCACAACTGATTATCATCTCTCCCTGCGTGCCAACCTGCTGCGCTGGGCTACCTTGACACCAGATTTAGGACTTGAATGGCGCATCTGTCCATCGTGGGGCATTGCCGTAAACGGCTCGTGGACTTCTTGGAGCTGGAGTGACAAAGACCGCCGCTATGCACTCTGGGAAGTGGCTCCGGAAGTACGTTACTATATGGGTGAGAAGAAAGCCTGGCATCTGGGCGCGATGTTCAAGGCTGGACAGTTCAACTACAAGCTTTCCGAAACAGGCAAGCAGGGCGACCTGATGGGTGGCGGCATCACCGCCGGCTATCAGCTGCGACTAAACAAGGCATTAGATCTTGATTTCAACCTCGGTTTGGGCTACCTGAATGCCGATTTCGAAAAATATGAAGTCATCGATGGTGTGCGCGTGCGCTGTGGCAACGAGACAAAAAATTGGTGTGGCCCCATCAACGCCGGTGTGACATTGGTATGGAAGTTATTCTAATACGGAGGAATAGAGTATGAAAGCAAGACAATATATAAATATGGTAGGAATGGCAGCCGCCGTGCTGCTCTCTTCCTGCGTGAAGGACACGCTTTATGACACGCCGCATCCCGACTATGGGAAGATTGCGGTGACAGCCGACTGGTCGGCACGCGGTGAGGGTATCGACATACCTACCACATGGACGGTTACCATGGGTGACTATACGGGTACGGAGACTTCCGCCACCCATGCCCCCAACCATCTGTTTGCTCCGGGCAGCTACACCCTTGCGGTGTGGAACCCTGCTGAAGGAATCATGGTAAATGGTACCACCGCCACCATTGCCGCAGCCACGGGAAACCGGGCAGGAACGGATGCCTTTGTGAACAATGCCCCGGGATGGTTCTTCACCTATACGAAACAGGTGAGCATCGAGAAAGACAAGGACTATCCGCTGACCGCCGCAATGAAGCAGCAGGTACGCGAACTGACGCTTATCATCAAACCGACGGGGGATGCCGCCGGACGCATCACGGAGATTGTTGCCCATCTGACGGGTGCAGCCAGAACTCTCGATTTCGCTACCGATACCTACGGAGCCGCTTCAAACGTCGTGCTGCCCTTCACCAAGATAACCGAAGGTGACGATGCCGGCAAGTGGAAAGCCACGGTGCGGTTGCTGGGTGTGACCGGCACGGAACAACTGCTGACGGGTGAAATCCGCTATGCGGACGGCAACCCGACCCCCACGACGCTGAAAAGCGACATCACGGAAGCCCTCAAGGGGTTCAACACCGGAAAGGGCGAATCGCTGACCCTCGGCGGAACGCTGGTTGAGACTCCCGAAGGCATGGAAGTGGACGGAGTCGAAATCAACGGCTGGGAAGAAGTGAAAGGTGATGATGTAAATGCCGATTTGTAAATAATTAGCAAACCGAACGCAGAAGCAAAGCTTGCTTTGATTTTGCTAAGGTGCAGCAATTATTGAAATGGAATTTAACTAATATAATAACAGAATATAATGAAGACAAGATTTTTTGCACTTGCGATGCTCGCCCTCGCACTGGCAGCCTGCAACAACGACAACGAGAACCTGAACGGTGACCCCGTGGCCGCCCAGTTTACCGCCGACATCGCCCCCGCCACCCGCGCCAGCGGAACCACCTGGACTGCCGGCGACCGTATCGGCATCACCGACATCGGCAACGATTCCCAGTACGGCAACGTGCCTTTCATCCTGAAAAACGGGAAATTTGAGGCAGAAGGAAAGGTTATCTATATCGAAGATACAAAGACCCATACTTTCCGCGCCTACTATCCGTACAACGCGGCGGGAGGCATCCTCACAGCCACGACCGATGCCACGGCGCAGCAGAACCAGCCTGCCATCGACTTCCTCTTTGCTTCAGGAGCCACGGGAGACAAAAACAACCCGGTAGTAAGCTTCACCGACAAAACCGCCAAAGGCGGTGAAGACAACTCCTTCCACCACCGCATGAGCCAGATAACCCTTACCTTCGAGGCGGGCGACGGCGTGAATTTCAGCGTGGTCAAGCCTGAACGTTACACGCTGGACGGATTGTTACTCACCGGTACGTTCAACACGGCCGACGGTATTGCCACCGCAGACAACGGGGCACAGACCGGAGAACTGGCCATGAATTTGGCAGACGGCGTTCTCACGTCATCGATCATCCTCTTCCCGCAGACAGTTGCATCCCTGCCGTTGGTTGTGAATTACAAAGGTCAGGAATATCATGCCACACTCACCGTGCCCGAAGGCGCACTGCTGGCGGGCAACAACTACACCTATACCGTCAAGGTACGCAACAAAGTCCTTGAAGTCAGCGAAGCCACCATTGCAAAGTGGAACGATATAGACGGTGGAGATGTGGGTGCTGACCTGTAGGATTTTAATAATTAATCGATTAGAATGAAGAATTATGAGACATAGATTATTTATCCCCGCAGCCACCGCACTGCTGTTCGCCCTTGCCGCCTGCACGCAGGACGAACTTGCTGGCGATAACCGTCTGCCCGAAGGTGAATACCCTGTATTCATCCGTGCCACCGGACTGTCCGTAGAAGCAACGCCGCTGGCAGCCTCTTCCACCCGTGCCGCTGTGGACGGCGACTGGCAGGGCGTCACTTCCGTGGCACTCAAGATGGGCGATGCGGTAAAGGAATACACCGTTACGGCTTCTACCGATTTCAAGAGTGCCACGCTCTCATGCGAGAACGACCCGTACTACTGGACCAGCCGCGACCCGATTACCGTATCGGCATGGTGGCCCTTCAACAATGCCGACATCACACAGATGCCTGCCGTGAAGGTGGCCGAAGACCAAAGCAAATTGGCTGACTTCCAGAACAGCGACTTCATCTCTGCTGAGAACCGGAAGGTGGAATTTAACAACCCGACTCTTGAATTTACCCACCGCACGGCACGCGTGACAATCGAACTGAAGCCCGGCACGGGATTCACGAGCGTCGCTGGTGCCACGGTGAGCCTCGTGAGCCTGTCCGCCGATAACGGCAACCCGACCGCCATCAAGACCTACAACGCAAGCGGCAACACCTACGAGGCACTAACCGCCCCGCAGACCATTGCGGCAGGCAAACCGTTCGTCAAGGTGGAACTCGGCGGCGGCACCTTCTACTTCCGTCCGCAGAACAACGTCGTATTAGAAGCGGGCAGCCGCTATAAATATACCGTTAAGGTGAACGCCACCGGCCTGACGTTAGAGGGTTGCACCATCGGCAGCTGGGCTGACGGCGGCGGCGAGAGCGGCGCAGCCGAGGATTTGGGCTACATCTACGACAGCAACACCAAGACCTACACGGTCTATAACACCAACGGCCTGATGAATATAGCCGAATTAGTGAACGGAGGTAAGAGCGACATTAACATTACCCTCGACACTGACATTGACCTCACAGGCAAAGACTGGACACCGATAGGCACAGACTACGACAACTCATACAAAGGCACCTTCGACGGTGGCGGCCATACCATTACGGGGCTGACCTTTACGACAAATGACGAATATGCGGGTCTGTTCGGCTGGCTCAATAGAGCTGGTACGGTGAAGAACGTGGTGATGGAGGGCGTACAGATAACAAGCAATCAAATATATGGCGGCAGTATTGGCGGCGTGGTAGGATATAGCTGGGGCACCATTGAAAACTGCTCGGTGTCGGGCAGCGTCAGCGGCACGGTGTATGTCGGCGGTGTGGTGGGTGCTCAAATAGGCGGTTCCATCACCGGATGCAGTTCCTCTGCCACAGTGAAGGGAACGGTCGATGTCGGCGGCGTGGCAGGTCAGACGAATTCGAGTGCCACCCTGACCGCTTGCTATGCCACGGGCAACGTGACCATAGAAATAAACCCCGCAAAGAATATCGCTGGCGGCAGTCTGGTGGGAATGAACGCAGGAAGCAGCCTCCTTGCCTGCTATGCCACGGGCAACGTAACCAGTACGGGTAGTAGCACTGGCAAAGTACATATCGGCGGCTTTTTGGGAAATAACTACACCACCGTGACCGCCTGCTATTGGAAGAACAATCAGGAACGAGGCTATAAGACCGCCCCCGAATCCACGAAGGTGGACGGCACTTACGTTACCTGGCAGAAAGCCGTCGATGCCATGAACACCGCCTTGCAGAACGCAGGCTCAAGGTGGCGTTACGAACTTAAAGGAGCATTGCCTACCTTGATGAAGCAGTAAACCGTCGGGCGGAAAAGTTCTGCCCGCAACGGAAACAACCAGAGTAATAAAATAACAGATATTATGAGGATAAGATTTTTTGCACTTGCAGCGCTCGCCCTCTCACTCGCCGCCTGCACGCAGGACGAAGCGGGCTTTCTGCCGGAAGGGGCGGAAGGCACACCCATCGTCTTCACCGCCACGGGGCTGAATCCCGCCGCGAAAGCCATCGCCGGCACCCGTGCCCCCGCGGATGGCAATTGGGAGGGTGTGCAGAGCGTGGCAGTGCTGATGGACGGCATGGTGAAGACGTACGACGTGACGCCCTCCACCGCCGACCCCACCAGCGCCACGCTGACCTCCACCGACCCGTACTACTGGACCAACCACAACGACATCACCGTCACAGCGTGGTGGCCCTACACCGAGGGCGAGACAACCCCTTCTGCTGTGAAGGTAAAAGCCAACCAAAGTGCCCGGAAAGACTTCGAGGGCAGCGACCTCATCGTAGCCGACGGACAGACGGTGACCTATGGTAGCCCCACGCTCCGCTTCACCCACCGCACGGCGCGGGTGACCGTCGTTCTGACGGACTACACCGAGGGGCTGGCATCCGTGCAGCTGACGGGTCTCTCCACCGAGAATGACAATCCAGATAAAATCACCCCGTATGACAAGGGCAGCAACACCTACATCGCCCTCGTAGCCCCGCAAAGTGTGGCAGCTGGCAGGACCTTCATTACGTGCACCTTCACTAACGGCAAAACCTTCGTTTATAAGATGAAGAATGCTACCGACTGGCAGGCGGGCGGTGAATATACCTACACCGTCTCCCTCGCTGCGGCAAAAGACCTGGGCTATACCATAGAGAGCGACGGCAGCTACACCGTGACCTCCGCCGATGGCCTGATGAATGTAGCCGAATTAGTGAACGGAGGTAAGACCGACATTAACATTACCCTCGACAAAAACATTGATCTGACGGGCAAAGGCTGGACGCCGATAGGCACAAGCTTCGATAACTCATACAAAGGCACTTTCGACGGCGGCGGCCATACCATCACGGGGTTGACCGTTACGACAAATGACCAATTTGTGGGTCTGTTCGGCTATCTCAATAGAGCTGGTATGGTGAAGAACGTGGTGATGGAAGGCATACAGATAACAAGCAATCACATGTTTGGCTGTACTGGCGGCGTGGTAGGATATAGCTGGGGCACCATTGAAAACTGCTCGGTGTCGGGTAGCGTCAGCGGCACAGATTGTGTCGGCGGTGTGGTGGGTTCACAAAAGGCCGGTTCCATCATCGGATGCAGCTCCTCTGCCACTGTGAAGGGAAAGCACTATGTCGGCGGTGTGGCAGGAGAAAAATGGGGCACCATGACAGCTTGCTATGCCACAGGCAACGTGACCTTAGAAATAGCTTCCCAAAAGAATAACTTTGGCGGCGGTGTAGTGGGATTAAACGGAGGAAGCCGCGTCCTTGCCTGCTATGCCACGGGCAACGTAACCAGTACGGGTAGCAGCACCGGCAATGTGCATATCGGCGGCTTGTTTGGAGATAGCTACACCACCGTGACCGCCTGCTATTGGAAGAACAATCAGGAACGAGGCTATAAGACCGCCCCCGAATCCACGAAGGTGGACGGCACTTACGTTACCTGGCAGAAAGCCGTCGATGCCATGAACACCGCCTTGCAGAACGCAGGCTCAGAGTGGCGTTACGAACTTAATGGAGCATTGCCTACCTTGAGGAAGCAGTAAACCGTCGGGCGGAAAAAGTTCCGCCCGCAACGGAAAGAACCGAAGTATAACCCCAATAAAGAAAGGAGGACGTGATGGAACACACGGAGAATCCACCATATTGGTTTTGGCATCAAGGCATTGTCAATAATAATATAGTCTCCAGTGTAAATATGGAAGCTGTAAGCCGGACATTGTCAAGATTGGTGCTCATTAAAGACAACAAATCAAGTATTTAAATTAAAAACATGGGACTTTTTCACAGAGGCAAGAAAAATAATGACGATGAGCCGGACAGTGTTCAAACCAATTCATTCTCTGATATTATGAATGGTTTGCAGTACGCCGTAAACTGTGCACAAGATACATTACAGAATCATCAGATACAAAATCTGACCAGACTTTTTGAAGGAACAAATGCAAATAACGCAAATACGTTCCAATCAAAAAAAATCATGGTTGGAGACAAGACTATTGATATTCCACTTATAGCCTTGATATCCCATCATTATCTTGCAATGGATAATGTGCAGATAAAGTTCAAGGCGAAGGTCGGAAGCGTGGAATCACAGATTCCGGAAAACAACTTGCTGTTATCCAGTCCGCACAGAGCCAATCTCCAGATGCAGATGAGCAACATAAAACCAGATACAGATGATATCATGGAGGTTTGCGTCAATTTTAAAGTTCAGGAGACTCCGGAGAGTATTTCCCGAATCATTGACGATTTTGTAAAAAATATCTAACAATTTTAAAATTCAAATGTTATGGCAGAAGAAATAAAGAACCAAGGGCAACAAGAAAATGCGGAAAACTTGAATGAAAATGTAAGCGGACAGGCGAAAGAAATTATCTCCGCTGCATTGGAAGAGACTCAAAACAGAGAAACTTCTCCAGTTCTTAAAGCAGATTCAAACGTGACTGACAAATTCAAGGGGCTTCCCATGCGGGAACTTATTGCAGCTCCACTTATTGCAGCAGCCGAAGCACAACAGGAATTGGCAGCGACAGCATGGAATTTCTACCAGCAAATTGCATTTGATGGTAAAAGCGGCAATAAAGCGCGTATATTGGAATTCGATGTCGAAAGACCGATACAGCAGGATGGAAAAATGACAACAATGTCACAAAGTGTCAAGGCTCCGTTTATAGGATTGGTGCCTATTCCTTCCCTGCTCATAGATCGCGTGGATGTCGATTTCCAGATGGAGGTTACCGATACATCAAACGTAAAAAGCACTACCGACGCAGAAGTAGAGGCAAAAGCTTCTGCAAAACATTGGTTTATAAATGCGGAAATCAGCGGCAAAGTCACGACCGCCCGCGAGAACACCCGCATGACCAACCAAACGGCAAAATACCAGATACATGTGACAGCCAGTCAGCAGCCGCAGACCGAAGGTCTGTCTAAACTGATGGATATAATGGCATCATGTATCGAGCCTATAACAAACGAAAGTAACAGTAAGTAAATATATGAATTTGATTCAAGCATTAAGATTGCCAAACAGTCAAGCAGTAATGACAAATATTGCACGGTTTCATTATCAAAATATTTATAATGTAGGTTTGACCCCTCCGATTTTCACGCAAAGTAATTTGACATTTCAAATAAAAGGATATACCCGTAACTATCGTTTTCTTAGATTAGACTACGCCTGTGTCATATATATTGCGGATAGAATAGCAGTCGTTGCTTCAAATGGCATAGATACTTTAAGTTCAGGTTTTTCGGGGTGTTATATGGCCAGTTTTAGGCACAATGGCATTAGGTATGTTGCTCATATTCCAACGCCTAACAATAGTATTAAAACATCATGGAATCGGGCGGTTAAAAATCGAATAATAGATAATGTTGTTCTTTTTAAACCTACTGAAGGATTGGCGAGAATCCCAGGAACCATTGGTATTTGGGGAATTATAACATTTAACGATAGATGTTATCGGCTTGATGTAAATGAAAACGCTCCTCCAAGTCAAGCCATACGTGGCCAAAGAATTTTTAACTCAATCCCGAGAAATCCCATACTAACAGAAATTCCACCTATCGCCGGTGGTCAGATGCCTTAATAATTATAACAATTGTAAATAAGGGAAGAATGGTTGTTTCATTGAGGAGTAGAATTCTATTCGGATATATAATTCTGGTGGCGGTCATAGGCAGCATGGCCGCCATTCTCATCCATGAACCTGCGAAGTTCCACGACCTATATGCGTATTTTAAATAACGGTATTTACACAAACAGCAAATGAGCGAACAATTCGTTACCACTACCAAGCATTTCCGCAAGATGCTTGCCGCAGGCTATCTGTTGATAGTCCTGCTGGTGGGCGGCATCATCTGCACGTGGCTCGGAGAATGGCGCGACTTGGAGTTGCTGGAACGGGAGAACCGTGAAATCAACCGCTTCCGCAAGGAAACACACGATGCGTATGTGGGTGTGGTGGAGTTGTCTCTTTTGGGCGAGTCGGTGCTGGAATGGGACGATAAGGATGTGGCGGCATACCGGCGGCAACGGATGACGGTGGATAGTATGCTTTGCCGCTTCAAGAGCCATTACGAATCGGTGCGCATAGACAGCGTGCGCCACTTGCTGGAGGACAAGGAAAAGCGGCTGTGCGCCATCATGGAGGCTCTGGAACAACAGGCGGATATCAACCGCCGGATAGCCAAGCAGGTGCCGGTGATAGTGCAAACGAGCAGGCAGGAAGAGCCGAAGAAACAGAGGAGGAAAGGTTTTCTCGGGTTGTTCGGCAAGAAACAGGAAGCACCTCCGACGACGACCACCACGATGCTCTACACACTGAACCGTGATATGATAGCGCAACAACGTGCCCAAAGCCATCGTCTGTCGGAATATGCCGACAGCCTTGCCAGCCGCAATGCGGAACTGAACCGCCAACTGCAAACCCTTATCCAGCAGATGGACCACAAGGTGCAGGCTGACTTGCAGGAACGTGAGGCGGAAATATCCGCTATGCGTGAAAAGTCGTTCTTGCAGGTAGGTATCATAACGGGTGTCATGCTGCTGTTGCTCATTATTTCATACATCATCATTCACCGCTATGCCACCCGCATCAAGCAGTACAAACGTAAGACAACAGATTTAATCGGGCAACTGCAAAAGTCCGTAAAACAAAACGAATCGTTGATAGCCTCACGCAAGAAAGCGATGCACACCATCACCCACGAGCTACGCACACCACTGACTGCCATACATGGATATGCGGAACTGATGCAGGACAACGAAGAAGAAAAGATAAGCGGTTATGCGGACAATATCCTGCAAGCCTCCAAGAGAATGACCGACATGCTCAACTCCCTGCTTGACTTCTTCCGCTTGGACAGCGGCAAGGAACAGGCGAATGTCCGTCCGTTTCGTTTGGAAAACATCGCGGAGCTGTTGCAAACGGAGTTTACGCAACAAGCAGAAGCAAAAGATCTTAAACTTACCATCGAGTGCCCGGAGGGTATTATCCTGAATGGCGACAAGGAGCGCATCATACAGATATGCGACAACCTGCTGGGCAATGCCGTCAAGTTCACGAATGCCGGAAGCGTTTCACTTGTCATAAGCTATGACGGCAATAGGCTGACCCTTGTAGTAGAGGACACCGGAACCGGCATGAGTGCGGAAGAACAACAGCGAGTGTTCGGAGCGTTCGAGCGGCTTTCCAACGCCGCCACGCAAGACGGTTTCGGATTGGGGTTAAGCATTGTGAAACAGATAGTCGGGATGCTTGGCGGCACTATACGCTTGGAAAGCGAAAAAGGAGAAGGCAGTCGTTTTACTGTGGAGTTGCCAATGAACACTGCCGATATTGGTATTGAAGAACAGACAGCCGCAGAAAGTCTGGCTCATATAGAAAGACCTTATTCTGTCATCGTATTGGACGACAATCCGATGGTATTATCCATGACAAAGGAAATGTATGCTGGTATAGGTGTGCATTGCGACACGTTCACCACTATTGGCGATGCAATGGAAGCCATGCGGCAGCACACATACGACCTCATGATAACCGATATGAAGATGCCGGAGATTAACGGCTATGAGGTGTTGGAGTTGTTACGCTCGTCAAGTGTCAGCAACTCGAAAGAGATTCCCATTGTCGTGGCGACCGCCTCCGGCAGTTGCAGCGAAGAGGAGCTGTTGGAAAATGGATTTACCGCCTGCCTGTTCAAGCCATTTTCCATTTCCGAACTGGTTGCTGTATCAGACAAATGCCTTTTGACAAGTACGGACAAGGATGAACTTCCCGACTTGTCCTCTCTGCTTGCATATGGTGACAAACGGGCGATGCTCGACCGTTTGATAACCGAAACAGAAAAGGATATGCAGGCTGTCCGGGAAATCATGGAGAGGAATGACCGCAAGGCGTTGGACGAATGGATACACCGTCAGCGAAGTTCATGGGCTGTTATCCGTGCTGACAAACCCTTGTGGAACCTGTATGAACTGCTGCATCAAGAATCTGAATGTTCCGAAATGGAATTGCGGAAATGCGTGGATGCCATGCTTCGTATGGGAACAGTTATCATAGAACTTGCGCAAAAGGAAAGGAGGTTGTCGGATGAAAGTATTTGTGATTGAGGACAACCCCGTCTATAACGATTATGTCTGCAACCTGCTGAAGAAAGACAGCTTCGATACTATGTCGGCATATAATCTTGCCACTGCCAAGAAACTATTGGTAAAGTCAGAGGTGGATGATATTGTCGTTGCCGACCTACGCCTCCCCGACGGTGAAAGCATAGAGTTGTTACGGTGGATGCGTGCCAACGACAAACAACAGGTGTTTATCGTTATGACCAATTACGGGGAGGTGCATACGGCAGTGGAAAGTATGAAGCTCGGCTCAAAGGATTACATACAGAAACAGTTGTTGGAGGATAAACTGATACCGCTTATCCGCACCCTGCAAAAAGAACATGAAAAGCGACTACAATGGAACATTCCGATATTCGTCCGGCAGGGCGAAGCCTATCAGAAAATCAAGAAACGTGTGCGCCTTGTAGCCACCACCCGGATGAGCGTGCTGATACTGGGCGAGAACGGTACGGGCAAGGAACATATCGCACAACATATACACCAACAAAGCAAACTTGCCGATAAACCTTTTGTGGCAGTGGACTGCGGAGCCTTGTCCCCGTCATTGATACAATCCGCCTTCTTCGGACACGTCAAGGGCGCGTTTACGGGTGCCGAAGCAAACAAGACGGGGTATTTTCTGGAAGCGGATGGCGGCACGCTGTTCCTTGACGAAGTGGGCAACCTAACAATGGAGATGCAACAGATGCTGCTCCGCGCCATACAGGAACGCCGTTACCGTCCCGTCGGAGCAAAGGAGGACAAAACAGCCAACGTGAGGATAGTGGCTGCAACCAACGAGGATTTGCAGAAAGCCGTAACGGAAAAGCGGTTCCGGCAGGATTTGCTCTATCGCTTGCAGGAGTATGTGATAACCATGCCGCCCTTGCGCGACTGCCCGGAAGACATCATGCCATTGGCCGAGTTCTTCCGTGAAATGGCAAACCGTGAGTTGGAACGTGAAGTAAAAGGTTTTGCCGCATCTGCCCGTAATGCCCTGCTCGCCCATGCGTGGCCGGGCAACGTGCGCGAGTTGAAACAGAAGATACAGACGGCAGTCCTGCAATCAGAAGGCGATATGATAACCGAAGCCGATTTGGAACTTGACAATGAACCGTCCGCTACTTCCGCTTGTTTTACATTGAAGAGCGGGGATGAAGAAAGAGGACGTATCCTGCGTGCTTTGAAACAAGCAGCCGGTAACAAGAAAATGGCTGCAAAGATACTGGGTATCGGCAGGACAACGCTGTATAATAAATTGGTAGAATATGGATTGAATGAAGAAAACTGACCGGAGTATGGCTGTAAATGGCAATAATTGATTAACTTTGCAATTGTATTTCAGAAAATAGCAGGCGATTGGGTAACTTTTCGCCGATGATATAGACATAAGACCGCAAGGCGTTTCGAGCGAAAATCTGGTAAATTGAAACTACGGAGACGATTGCGTGATGCTTATGCTATGCCTACGCATAGCGTGCATTCACGTACTCTCCGTAAAGGCTTTACCAGAGCCATCGCTTGAAAGTAGTGTGAATTGCACGCTACTTTTTTGCCTCGCCAAAAAGGAAAGGAAATACGTTATGGCGAAAATACAATTACTTGCCGTTATCTCAATAGATGGCTGTCCGATGAAACTGCATCCCCGGAAGCGGTTGCTTCAAACCGAAGATTACGGTATGGATGAAATACGTGCCAATGCCCTGTATAAGCTGACATCCGACTATTCGGTATCCGTGCTTCAAGAATGGAGAGAGGAAGGTGGAAGCATTTGCCATTTGTTGGAAGTAACTGCCGGGAATACCGAATATGCCAACGGACTGTTACGGATGAACGTGATAGATGAAATCATACTATACGTTGTTCCAACCATCGACGGAAACGGAGCGCATTTTTTCAAGTCAGCACTACCTATGAATGACTGGCGGCTTATGGAGAACAAAACTTATAGGGACGGAGTAATCCGGCTTACCTATCATAAAGAGCCACGGGCATAAAATGTTCAGATTATGAACATCTTGGCGGAATTTCCGTGTTCAGAAAGTGAACACATGTTCAGAATCTGAACACATTTCACAAGGGATGCAATCAAGGATAAAATTATTTTTGAATTTTATCTTTCTGAAAAACAATGTAGTACAATTTTCTCACAATCTTTTCTCGTGTTTAGGGCTATGATTTGCCCATATATCAGTGTGCGCACACTGATAAACAAGTGTAAACCCTCAAAACAGAAAAGATAATGAACCATCTCATATTGGCGGAAACACAGTTTTTCGCCCTGATAAACGGAAAAGACAACGGTAGCACGGAAACGGCATACGGCGGATTCGTGCAGGAAGTAATAAACCTGTGCTACGGCGGCAATGATGCCAAGCATATTATTGTGGCGTTGGCTTTTGCCGAAATCGAATTACAGCACCATCCGCAGAACTTGTCGGCATCGGAGGAGAATGTCGTCACTGTGTATATCCGCAAGGCGTTATCATTCATCCGAAAGATGCAGAAGATGGTATCCGCTTCTGCAATTACCTCCGTGCCACCACTAACATCCACATCCGAAACCAAAGCCACAGTCCCAGCCCTGCAATGGACCGGTAATGCCGTCGAGTTGGTAGAACTAATCTATGCCCTCTACGCCACCGGCTGCATCAATGGCGGCAAGGCTTCGCTGAAAGAGCTTGCCCCTGTCCTCTATTCCTTTTTCGGTGTGGAGTCCAAAGACTGCTACCGCTTCTATACGGACATCAAACGCAGGAAAAGCGACAGTCGCACCTACTTCCTTGAAAAGATGCAGGACAAACTGAACGCGAAGATGCGACATGACGATGAATTGGAGCGGATGAGGAGATAAACGAATGCCAAACAAAGGATAAGCGGCCGGATTATACGGTTTCTTATCCTTCTTCATTTACAATCACTCTATTATCTGCCGGAAAGCCGATTAAAATCATTAACTTTGCAAGTATTAATCAATGACGGATGAAAATAGATAACCTCGAAATATTGAATGGACTGATTGCCGGAGCCGAAGGCGGGACAGTTGAGTTCAAAGAAACTACCGGGCAGTTGGAGCGTGGAATTGAAACTCTTTGTGCCTTCTTGAACGGTACGGGCGGCACGGTGCTGTTCGGTGTAACCGACAAGGGAAAGATTATCGGTCAGGAAGTGAGCGACAAGACGAAGCGCGATATTGCTGAAACCATCAGACGAATCGAGCCGTTTGCGACCATTGATATATCCTATACAGACATTCCGGGAACGAACAAAAGTGTTATAGCTTTATCAGCGGAAGAACAACGATATATGCGCCCGTTCACCTATAAGGGGAGGGCTTATCAACGGATAGAGAGCGTTACATCTGCCATGCCGCAGGGTATATACAACCTGTTGGTTATGCAGCGAGGCGGAACCTATGCTTGGGATTCCATGCAAAATCCCAGCTTGAAAATATCCGACCTTGACGAAACGGCAATCTTGGGCGCAGTACGTGGAGGAATCAGAGGCGGACGTTTGCCGGAAGGTTCTATGCAGGAGGATGTCCGAACCATCCTTGAAAAATTTGACTTGTTGAATGATGGAAAGCTGAACAATGCTTCCGTTGTCCTATTCGGACGAAACTTCTACCATTATCCCCAATGTCTGCTCCGTTTAGCCCGGTTCAAAGGAACGACAAAAGATGAATTTTTAGATAATCAGCGTGTGACAGGCAATATATTCAACTTGCTGGATGCTGCAATGGCATTTTTCTTCAAGCATTTGTCCCTTTCCGGTAAAATTGAAGGTTTGTACAGAGAAGAGGAACTGAATGTGCCATATAAGGCATTGAGAGAATGTTGCATAAATGCTTTTGCACATCGTGTTTACCATCGCCCCGGCAGTTCAGTCGGGATTGCTATCTATGATGACCGCGTGGAGATTGAAAACAGCGGAACATTTCCGCCTGATATTACCATTGAGAAACTGTTGGGTGGCCACAATTCCGAACCACAAAATCTGATAGTAGCCAATGTGCTGTACAAAAGTGCAGTATTGGAGAGTTGGGGACGTGGCATAGCCCTTATGGTAAACGAATGTCGCCGTGTCGGTATTCCGGATCCGGAGTTTCATACCGACGGCAATGCTGTATGGATTGTGTTTCATTATACAAGAACTACAGTAGGACAAGACCCCACAGCAACCCCACAGCAACCCTATAGTAACCCCACAGTAACCCCACAGTTAGGAAAACTGTTGTCTGCTATTGGGAACAACACTCTCTCTGCTAAAGAAATCATGGAGAAAACGGGAATGAAAGATAAAAGGAATTTCTTAAAGAACTATATCCATCCGGCAATAAATTCCGGTTTGGTCCTTTCACTTTATCCCGTAGGCTCCAAGAGTCCGCAACAGAAATACTATCTTACTGATAAAGGTAAAGGTTTCCTGCAACAATAACGGGTATGGCTAAAAAGAAGAAACATAAGAATGATGTAAAAACTGATTTACCGATAATCATGGATTATGGTATCGGCAGTATATCCGTTTATGACCCGGCAGACATGATGCCATACAACGAGCCGCCAATTAGCGAACAAATCCGCTTCAAGAAACTCGGCAAAGAGATGAAATCCGAGTTCAAGTGGCTGGTATCTTCCGTAGTGATTGAGTATTGGCAAGAAAACCGACAGATACCTTTCGGTGAAGAAATGTCGAAACTCAGAACCAGACTGTTGAGAATGTTTGCCGAAGAATACAGCATACTGCTTAAAGACGATACAGAGCTGAAAAATTATTTGCTGACGCTTGCCATTACCACCATCAACAAGCATCTCAAATCTGAGAATAAAAAGAGGGCGTCAAAACTCTCTTTTTAACAAAATTACCCTTGCTACAGATATCTGTGACAGGGGTAATTTTCATATTTTGGGTGTTTTGACACATCCCCTTTTTCATATATAAAGGAATCTGTTATTTCTGCTGCAACAGGTGTTTCAAGTTTTCATCATTTGCGATACGTTCCAGTTCCTCTTGAACAATCTGCTTCACTTCCTCCTTGATGCGCCTGTAATTCGCCTGAACCGTTTCCTTCATGCGGTCGTTGCCGTCCCCGTCCGTAAAGTCGGTAATGACGGGGATTTTCTTGTAGGCTTTCTCCTCGCGCCTCACCTTCTCGGCATCCACGACAATCTCACAATGAAAAATCTTCTGCTCGATACGCTCGTTGAAGTTGTCGGACACCGAACCGACAAACATACCCTGCGTCAAGCCGGAAATCTTGCTCGGCGGGATGAGTGAATCCATCTGCGTGTTGATGGAGGTGGAAACATCCTGCCGGTTGATGGAAATGGACTGCCGTTTCTGCAACACCTTACCGAAGCGTTCGGAAAGCGTCTTGGCGGTTTCACCCACCACCTGACCGGAAAAGATATTGCCGACGGTGTTCATCACGACCTTCGCTTCTTTATCACCGTAGTCGCGCACCAACTGGCTGAAATCCTGAAAGCCCAGACACACGGCAACCTTGTTGCTTCGCGCGGTGGCGATAAGGTTGTCCAACCCCTTGAAATAAATCGTGGGCAGCTCGTCGATGATGACCGACGACTTCAGCATCCCTTTCTTGTTGATGAGTTTCACGATACGGGAGTTATACAGACCGAGAGCGGCCCCGTAGATATTCTGACGGTCGGGATTGTTGCCCACACAGAGTATTTTCGGTTCTTCGGGATTGTTGATGTCCAGCGTGAACTCGCTGTCCGACATCACCCAATAGAGCTGCGGGGAAATCATGCGCGAGAGCGGAATTTTCGCCGATGCTATCTGCCCCATCAACTGCTCCGCAGCCCCTCCGAGCCATGCGTCCATGAATGGCGAGAGGTAGTTTTCCAGTTCGGGATAAGAGGTCAGAATAGGGAAAATATCCTCGTAACGGCGGTTCAGGAACTCGATTGCATGGGGGAACGTGCAATACTTGCCGCCTTTATAGATTTTGAGATACCATATAATACTGGCGAACAAGATAATAGGTGATTCCACAAAGAAGTCGCCCTGCTTTTGCACCCAACTTTTATTCAAGTTGAGCATTATGGTGTACGCGCTCTCGTAAGCGTCCGTGATATCCTCCATGAAATCCGGGTGGATGGGATTGCAACGGTGCGAGCGTCGCGGGTCGTCGAAGTTTATCACATAGAACTTCGGTTTCACCTTGTAGCCCTCCGAGTGGTTCAGCAAGTGATTGTAGGCTATCGTGGACAAGTCGCTGAATTTGAAGTCGTACACATACATCGAGAAGCCCTTTTCAATCTGCTGCTTGATGAAATTATTTACCACCGCGTATGACTTCCCGCTGCCCGGCGTACCCAATACGATGGAAGCCCTGAAGGGATTCACGACATTGATCCAGCCGTTGTTCCAACGCTTTTTGTAGTAGAACCGTGTCGGAAGATTGACCGAATACTCGCTTTCGATAAGCCGTGTTTCCTGCATGAAACTCTCGTTCTCGTTGTTGAACACGTCATCCATCAGGTTGTGCTTTAGCTGGCGGCTCGTCCAAAGACCGCCCATCAGCAGGCAGACATAGCCCGCTCCGACGGTCAGGACATACAGCCCCGTCACCGCTTCCACCGGCAGCGGCAATGCCAATATCCACCAGTTCAGGAAGAACAGCACGAAGCCTGCGGCAAGAGCCGTCCAGATCCGTCCCCAAGTGATTTTCTCCCCCTTCATGCCCTTCGTCCCCAGACATGACAGGGCAAGCAGGAGGACGGCAAACAGTTTCGTGTACAGGATGGAACGGAACAGCCCCGCCGTGCGGTCGAAGTTCATCAGGATTCTGTCCACCACGCCGATATCCACTCCCCAGAGCCGGATGGCTTCATAGCAGAACCAGTACACGTTCATGACCACTAAAATAATACTCACGGCACGCAGAAAATCCATGATTTTCGCCAATGCCCTCAAATCGTCTTCTTGTTGTGACATACATTTATTTTTTGATTGTTGATACCCCGGTTACATTCCCAAGCCCTTGCGCTTCTTCTTCTTTTTCTTCTTGCGCTGCATCGCACGGATGAAGGCTTCCTCCTCGGCGTCCACCGCCGGACCTTCGGAAGTGAGCAGGCCGACACCGCCCGCCATGCTTTCATCGTCGGATGCGCCCTGTCCGCGCATATCCTCCCCGGCTTCCACCGGAACGGAAAGCGGAACCGGCGGCAGTCCGGCGTAAGGCAGCGTGAAGTGTTCCTGCAAGGCATTGGCGGAAAGTTCCTTGCCCATGCGCGAGCCGTTCAGCACGCAGCCCGTGCGGTGGTCGATGAACGTGGCTCCGTAGATGCGCCCTTCCTCCGTGTAGCGCAGCACGGTGTCGATGCCCTTTTCTTTGAGCGTGGCAACGAACTTATCCTTGTCATACGTGCCTTCCAGCACGGAAAGGACGGTGCGTTTCGTCATTCCGGCGAGTTTCCTGTCCTTAATCTCCTGCTTGGAACGGGCAAACTTCCTCTGCACGGCTTCATAACCGACGGATTTCCCGAACAGCGAGGACTTGAAAGGATTGCCGACCTTGTTGCCCTTATCGTCCGTGACGGAATAGACCAGCCCGTGATACTCGCGTCTGCGCACATTGCCATGCGCTTCCTCCACCGTCATATTATATAAGGAAAGGAGTGCGCGGTATTCGCCCATCGTCTGGAAACGGTACTGTCCGTTCAGAACCTTGACAATATTCCCTGCCTGCTTCTTCACGTCGCCCGCAGAGGCGTCCACCTTGCGCAGCGGCGTGTCAAGACGGCGGTTCTTGCGTTCCGCGTCGTGTAGACCGTACTTCCGTTCCAGTTCGCGTGTTATCTGCTTGCTTCGGTAAAAATTGTTCCGAGTGTCTATGCTCCTGCCGTTCTCGTCCACCCTGACCGTCACGATATGCAGATGGTGGCGGTCGATGTCCTCATGCTTGAAAACGAGATACGGCTGGTTGCCGAAACCGAGTTTTTCCAGATACTCGCGGGCTATATCCTGCAATTCCGCATCGGTCAGTACATCCTCCGGGTGCGGATTGAGCGAGATATGCACCACCGGCTTCTCCACTTTCATCTGTGGCGGCAGAAAGGTGTGGAAGCCCTCCATTGCCTTGTTGATGTCCACCGTTCCCGAACCGTCATTATAGATACGGTTGGTAGTGAGCAGCCGCCCTTGCGCCTCGTTGATCTTCTCCCCGTTGTAGGCAATTGCGCCGTACAACGAGTTTCCTACACTGATTTTTGCGACCATTTCGCCTCCATTTCCCTTGAAAGTTCCACAATCCGGTGGCTCAGTTTCACGAGTTCGACGGTCTGTTGCTCCAGCTTGTAGAGCAACGCCATCGCCTTTTTCTCGGAAAAATGCAGCCTTAGTTCCTTCACGACTTGGTTGTAATTTGTACCTATTGCGCGGAACTGCGCGTGAAAATCGGACAGTTTGGTGTAGTAATCCACCAGCGTTTTGTCCACTTTCAGCACCTTGAACGGCTGTCCGAAGAAGTGCGCCTTCAGGAAAACCGACTTGGCGTAAACGCCCGACTTCTCGAACATGGAGAGGAAACGGTTGTGTTCCTCCTCGTTGAAACGGACGGTGTAGCGGAACACCGCCGGATCGAGTTTGGGATTTCTCCCGGTCTTGTTCTTTCTTTTTTCACTCATATTACTTTGGATTTAGCGGATTGGCGGCATAAGCCGCCGTTCGGGGTCACAGACACCGCAGGTTTGAGAGGCTTCCCGACTTCGGAGGGTAAGCCCGCCCCCTGCAAGGGCAAGGCGTTTTCGTGGCTGCTCAAAATGTTTTGAGCGGCTGAAAACATACCTTGCTATGTTCAGGTGAACATAAAAATCCGTCGGGGACGGATTAGGGGGAATGCCTTTCAAACTCCGGGCTGCGCCACCTGCGGCGAACCCTGCCGTTCGGGGGCAAAGTTAGGGCTAAAACCGCATGGCAAACAGGATTTTAGCTGTGCCAACCGCTACCACCCTGTGCCACTTGCTGCCACTTGCCGGGGAAGTGATACAAGTTCCGGAATATACCTGTTTATTTGCAGCGTGATTGGTTGAAAGACCAGTTTGTCGGACACCCGGCAAACCGTCCGGAAGACCGGTCTGATGACCAATCAGCCGATAAGCGGACAAGCCGCCCGGCTGATAAGTCAGTAAAACGGCAAGCTGATATGAAAGCCGGCAAGCAAGCCTGACTACTGACAGCCATGCAGACCGGTTCATCCGGCATACCGACAGTCGGCTGATTGGAAAACCGTCTGACATCCCGGTTATTCAGCCAATCACAAAACGGACAAACTGATTGTATAACCGAATAAAAAAACAGAAGCAATGAAGAAAGAAACATTACTGGTTGCCTTCTCCACCCAGAAAGGCGGTGCGGGCAAAACAACGCTCACGGTACTGATGGCAAGCTATTTCTACTACGTGAAAGGAATGGACTGTAGATACTAATTGAAAAGTGCGCCAATATTCCAGTTGAAAATTGCGCCACCA
>ERZ1027200.337-NODE-337-length-30132-cov-6.552050_pt1 | contig 30132 bp, 30 predicted proteins | sample MGYA00519271_ERZ1027200 | MGnify/ENA primary metagenome ERZ1027200 (study PRJEB26926, sample SAMN06164742) | human gut metagenome | biome: ENVO:00009003; feature: ENVO:2100002; material: ENVO:00002003 | host: Homo sapiens | place: USA | collected 2012 ...
GTCAGATGTGTATAAGAGACAGGTGGAGGGGCTGGCGGCCTATGCGGGCGGCTGTGTGGCGGGGGTGCTCTGCGTCCAGCCGCTGGCGGGGGCGTTCAGCTTTCTGCTCAGCGCCGGGGCGGGTGCGGGGCTTTGTACCCTGCTGCCCGCGGGCTGGCTGATGCCTGCCCTCAAAGAGGACGACCCGCCCGGCGACGAGCGGCCGCGCCTCTCTGCCGCCGCGACCCGGCTGGAAGCGGTGGCCGAAAGCCTCTCCTCGCTGGCGGAGACGGTGAACGAGGTGTACGACGCTTTTCCACGCCGGTGCGAGGGTTTCCGATGGGTCATCGACAACATCCACGACGGCCTTTGCGCCAACTGCGGACGGCGGGAAGTCTGCTGGAAGCAGGAGCACGCCTCCACGCTGGAAGGAATGGAGGCCCTGCGCCCCATTCTGGAAGAAAAAGGCCATCTGGAAGCGGCACTTCTGCCCGGTCAGCTGGCCCGGTGCATCCACCCGGCGGCGCTCTGCGCGGCGGGGGACAAGGCGTTTGCACTCTACCGCAGCCGCCGGGAGGCCCGCGTCCACTCCGAGGCCATGCGGACGGCCCTTACTGAACAGTACAGCGCCGTGGCCGATGCACTGGGCGTCCTCAGCGAACAGCTGGGCCGTCCCGGAAGCCCGGAGCCCTACAAGTCTGGCCGGGTGTCGGCGCTGTTCGCTCAGCTGGGGACGCCGCCGCTGGAATGTGCTGTGACGCTGGACGATTTGGGCCGCACCCGGGCGGCAGTGACGCTGCCCCGCACCCGCTTCAATGAAAAAGAGCTGGCCGCTCTGGCCGGAGAGGTGGGGCATATCTGCCGCCGCAGCCTCGAGCCGCCGCAGGTGCTCTCCTGCAAGGGGATGACCACCCTGCTCTTTGCCGAAAAGCCCCTGCTCCGGGCCGTATTCGGGACGGCGGGCGCGGCGGCGCGGGGCGAGATCTCCGGCGACGCAGTCCAGCAGTTCTGCAGTGCGGCAGCGGCCCAGATGATACTCTGCGACGGCATGGGAACGGGACGTCCGGCGGCAGTAGACGGCAACCTCGCCGCAGAGCTGACGGCACGCCTGCTCAAAGCAGGCTTTACCGCAGAGCTTGCGGCCCGGCTCGTGAACGTGGCACTGGCGCTCAAGAGCGACGAGGAGAGCGGCGCGACCCTCGACCTCGTGAGCGTAGACCTCTATACCGGCACAGCCCGGCTCTTCAAGGCCGGTGCGGCCCCGGGCTTCCTCGTGCATGGGGGCAAGGCCCGGGCTGTGGGCGAAGCCAGCCTGCCGATGGGCATCCTCGGCGGCGTCAGCGGACAGAGCCGGGTGGTGCATCTGGCGGCGGGGGACTATGTGGTGCTGGTGTCAGACGGCCTCTTGGTGGACGGTCCCGGCTGGGTGATGCAGCAGCTGGAACTCTCCGCTGCCAAGGCAGAACAGCCCGACGTTCTGGCGAAAAAGCTGGTGGAAGCCGCCCGCGCCCGAGCCGTCCAGCGGGGCCGTCCCGACGACATTACCGCCGCCGTCCTCCGGCTCGAAAACAGCTGAGTTGCTTTTTAGGCGGCGAGAGGGTATACTTGTCAGTATCTAGAACGATCATAGGAGAGACACATATGCTGACAGTTACAGTTGCACAGGACGGCAGCGGCGACTTCGCGTCCATCGCGGAGGCGGTGCTGGCCGTACCCTATGAGGAGGAAGCACTGGTGCAGGTCGGTCCCGGCATTTACCGGGAAAAGCTGGTCTGCGAAAAGCGCTGCATCACCCTGCGGGGGGCGGGTGCAGATAAGACAAAACTCGTGTGGGGCGACGGCGGCAAGCTGCCCCACAAGGACGGGCGGCCCACTCATACCTTCCGCAGCTACACCGCCTTTTTCAGCGGCGAAACGCTCTGCGTGGAGGACATGACGATTGAAAACGACGCCGGCCCGGGCGCGAAAGCCGGGCAGGCCGTCGCGGCCTATGTGGACAGCACCCGGGCGGTGTTCCGCCGGGTCAAGCTGCTGGGCAGTCAGGACACGCTCTTCTGCGCCCCGCTGCCCGAAAAGGAGCGGGAGAAGGACGGCTTTCTCGGCCCGCGCGGTCTTGCGCCCCGCAAACCGACCGCCCAGTACTACACCGACTGTGAGATCGCAGGTGACATTGATTTCATCTTTGGCGGCGGCGACGCCCTGTTCGAAAACTGCGTCATCCGCACGGTGGACAACCACATCCCCCACAGCTATGTCACAGCTCCTTCGGGCAGGGCAGACGGACTTGGCTTTGTGTTCTGGAACTGCGATTTCGTCTCCGACTGCCCGGCGGGCAGTGTCTATCTGGGGCGTCCGTGGCGTCCCGAAGGCAAGACGGCGGTGCTGGACTGCCGTCTCGGCGCCCACATCGCACCGGAAGGTTTTATCGCATGGAATGACCGCACCGATACCGGCCTTGCCAGCTTTGCGGAAGCTGACAGCACCGGCCCGGGCGCAGCAGAGCGCCCGGCGTGGGTGAAACAGCTTTCCGGGCCGGAGGCGGCGGAACTGCTGGCCCACGCCCGCACCCTCTGCCGACCGAAAACCAACTGAGGATGTAACAAATGAAAAAACTGCCAAATTTTGTAAAGTGGCTCATCATTGCCGTGGTGCTGGCCGCAATGGCCGCGATGATGGTGGCCGTGAACGACCGTGCCTCCCGGGTGGAGATGCCAATGCCGGACAACAGCCTGGGCATCTATCGCCAGACGCCTGCCACTGGAAAGTGAATCAGAAAAACGAGACGGGACTGCTGGAAAGCGGCCCCTCTTTGCTTCTTTGAGAAGTTTTTGTCGAATCCGCCCGTTTAGATTGACGAATGACTCAACTTTTTGTATACTGAACAGGCACGAAGTTGACAGAATTTTCCTGTTTTTCCTGCACAGGAACATTTTTTGCGTTGTGTCGGTGTAAACGACGCTCATTCTGCCATCTTTCCGGACACACTGAAAAGGAGAAATGAATATGAAAACAACTGGCATCGTTCGGGGCATCGATTCTCTGGGCCGCATCGTCCTCCCCAAGGAGCTGCGCACCAATATGCACATCGACAAGGACTCGAAGCTCGAGATCTTCGTGGAGGGCGATCAGATCATCCTCAAAAAGCACCGTCCCGCCGGAAGCTGCGATTTCTGCGGTGAGCTGGCGGCTGACATGGCCCAGTATGAGGGTTACTGCATCTGCCCCGCCTGCCGGGCCAAGATCGCTGCGCTGTAAACGGAAAAGGAGAATCACATGAGTCAGATGACCGACTTCACCCTGTCCTCCTGCGTACCGGGCCGGACGCTCCATGCATTCCGCTGTGTGCCGGAGGGCGAGGTGCGGGCCATCCTGCAGCTCTCCCACGGCATGGTGGAGTTCATCGACCGGTACAAGCCTCTGGCCGAGTATCTGGCCGCCCGGGGCATCCTCGTCACCGGCCACGACCATCTGGGCCACGGCGGCTCCATCCGCACCAAGGCGGATTACGGCTATTTCGCCCAGCCCGACGGCAACCGCGCCGTCCTCGACGATCTCCACGCTGTCACCGCGCTGACGAAGCAGCTCTATCCCGGCGTCCCCTATTTTCTGCTGGGCCACAGCATGGGCTCGTTCTACGCCCGGCAGTACTTTTGCGAGTGGGGCGATGAGCTTGACGGAGCCATCATCATGGGTACCGGCTTCCAGCCCAAAGCGCTGGTCGCCACAGCCCGGGCGCTCTGCCGGGTGCTGGCCGTCTTTTTCGGCTGGGAGCACCGCAGCAAGTTGGTGGCGAACCTCTCCTTCCTCGGCTACAACAGGGGCCTCGAGGGCCGCACGCCTCAGGACTGGCTCAACCGTGACCAGGCCGAAGTGGACAAGTACCGCGCCGACGAGCGCTGCATGTTCACCTTCACCCTGAACGCCTACTACAGCATGTTCACAGGCATCCTGCGGCTGTACGACCCCGCCGTTCTGGCCGGGGTGCCAAAGGACCTGCCCCTTCTCTTCCTCGCCGGTGACGCCGACCCTGTGGGCGAGCGCACCGCCGGAGTCCGGCGGGCTATCCAGAGCCTCCGGGACGCCGGTGTCGGGAACATTGAGTCGAAATTCTACCCCGGCGCCCGCCACGAGCTGCTGGTGGAGACGAACAAAGCCGAGGTGTTTGCGGACATCGCCGGCTGGCTCGAAAAACAACTGCATCTTTGAATCCAAAGCTCCTTCATCGGACTGCCGATGTGGGGGCTTTTTCTTCTGGAATATGGAAAAGCGCCCCGCCGGGCGGCCCGAAAGCCGCCTGACAGAGCGCTTATAGATCCATTTTTACTTTTTGGCTGCCCAGCCGTCCACGACAGCCACAAGGGCCTTGCCCCGGCGGCCCAGAATTTTAGGCAGCAGGATGCGGGCCATGGCCCAGACACCGGAGAAGTTGTACAGGATGATGAGGGCGGTAATGATGCCCGTCCAGAGGCCGTACAGCGGCGTCTCGGCCAGCAGCACGAAAGCCTCGAACACCAGCGCGGCGGCGTTGACGAGGACACGGCCCGGGTGGACATGCATCCCGATCATGCCGTGGGCATCCATGGCGCGGAGAGTGAACACCAGCCCGAGGCCGAGGAAGGACGCATAGGTCGCACCCACAGGACCCCACCACTTGATGAAGAAGTAGTTCATGAGGCAGTTGCTGATGGCACCGGCCATCATGGTGACCATGCTGCGCTGGGACTTCTTATTCACGACATAGACGCTGTTCATGAACTGGTTGAAGCAGCTGCAGGTAGACGCCAGCACGAGGAACGGCACGAAGTGCCATGCGTAATAGTAGTTGGACTTCATGACGTGCATGACCGGGCGGCAGAGCCAGATGATGCCCGCTGCACAGCAGAACAGCACGCTGGAATAGGTGCGAAAGATCTGGGTAAAGAACTTGGCTCTCCCCTCTTCCTCGGTGACCGCCGACAGCTGCCATGCGTCGTAGAAGATAAGGCCCAGCGTCGTGAGGATGGTGGGCAGGAAGTAGCCGGTGGAGAGCAGGCCGCTCCATGCGTCGCCGCTGTGGCCGTCGAGGCCGTCGCACATCTCACGCACAAAGAACAAATCGGATGCGTTGATGATCCAGAAGCTTATCTGGGCCGGTATCATGGGCAGCGAGAAGTGGAGCATCTGCTTCCAGAGGGTCTTGTTGATGCCCTTCAGCTCGATGAAATCCCAGAGCTTGCCGGTGAACATCAGGAAGAGCACGCTCACGAAGTCGCCGCTGATGATGGCCAGCAGATAGCCGTTGGCCCCCCACTTGAAACCCACCAGATAGAGCACATAAAACGCCATGGTCGCCACGGTGCAGAGCACACCGTCCACGGCCACCAGCTTGTTCCACTGGCGGCTGCGCACGAACTGGGTGCAGAGGGTGCGCAGGCAGCTCATCAGGACGTAAATATAAATGAGCAGGCCGTACTGGGCCATATCGGGCAAAAACTGCGCCACCGGCCAGCAGAGCACGAGGATGCCGAAGCCGCCGAGGATGGTGAGCAGGCCGTTGGTGAACACCTGCTTTTCGCTGTTGCCCTTATCGAGGCCGAAGCGGATGATGGCGTTGGACATGCCCATCGACACAAAGGGGATGAGCAGGTTGGCGTACTGACTCAAAATCTTCGACAGGCCGAGGTCGGAGATCTCGGCCATCGCGTACGTCAGGAACGGCTGAACGATGAGCGTCAGCAGCTTGGACGAAAAGCTGCTGATGGCAAAGATGATGGTATTGCCGGCGAGCTTCGAATATTTATCGCCGCCGGAGGTCTTTTCGCTTTCCAAAAGATTTTCTCTCCTATTTTAATAAATCCCGCCGGGCTTTCCAGTCCGGCATCAGCTTCGCCACTTCGGCCCAGAAAGCCGGGCTGTGGTTGGGCTGCAAAAAGTGGCAGTACTCATGCACTACCACATAGATCTGTGCCGCCTCGGGCATATTGTAGAGCTGGAGCGCGAAGGTGATCTGGCGCTTCGCCATGTGGCAGACGCCCCAGCGGCTGGTCATGCTGCGCACTTTGATGGTGGGCTTCTGCCCGCCCAGTACCCCGGCAAAGGCCGGGTAGACCTTGTCGCTCATGGCCGTGAAGTGGGCCAGGGCGGCCGCCTTGTCGGGCAGTTCCTCCTGCCGCTTTTCGCGGGCAGCCTGCCGGGCCTGTGCGGCCCGTATCCACTCCGCCTCGGCGATGACGTAGGCGTCAGCCGCTTCCAGCGTCGTGCGCAGGGGGATGCTGAGGGCCACGGTGCCGTCCCGCCGGACGTGGAGGTTGAGCCGCTTGACCCGCCCCCGCGTCAGCTCATAGGGGATGCCCCCGGCCGCCCGCAGCATCACGCGCCCTTTTTGCATCTGCGCAGCTCCGCAAGGGGCAGCTGAGACAGCACAACGGCGGCGAAGATGAGGGTGCAGCCTGCGCTCTCCCGCATCGAAAGGTTCTGGCCCAGCAGCAGCCAGCCGCCCAGCGCACTGAATACGCTTTCCAAACACATGATAAGGCTGGCGATGGCGGGGTTCAAATCTTTCTGGCCCAGGATTTGAAGCGTATAGCCCGCGCCGCTGGACATGACGCCGCAGTAGACCACAGGCAGAAAGTTTGCGCCGTACTCTGCCAGCGTGGGCGTCTCGAAGATCAGCGCCGCCGCAGAGCTCTCCACAGCCACCACGATGAACTGGATGAGGCTCAGCCTCACACCGTCCACAAGCGGCGAAAAGTGGTCGATGGACATGATCTGCAAGCTGAACAGCACAGCGCAGCTGAGAAGTATCCAGTCGCTGGTCTCAATGCCGCCGAAGCCGTTCTTCATGCAGAGCATATACAGGCCCGCCACGGCGATGACCATGCTGACCCAGAGCTGAGCGCTGCCCTTCCGGCCCAGAAAGAGGCCGAACACCGGCACCAGCACGACGTACATGGCCGTCAGGAACGCGGCCTTGGCCGTGGACGGGTTGATGGTGATGCCGATCTGCTGAGCCGCAGAGGCCGCGAACAGGAAGGTACCGCAGACGAGGCCCGCCACCAGCAGGGTCTTGCGCTCCGATTTCTCCTTCGGCCAGCCGTAGGGCTGGCCCTGTTTTTTGCGCACGGCGTCGAAAGCGAACACGGTGGGGATCAGCACGAGGACAGCCAGCCAGCTGCGACCTGCGAGGAAGGAATAGGCCCCCATGCCGGAGCCTGCGCTCTGGGCTACGAAAGCCGTACCCCAGATAAAGGCACAGAGCATCAGCATGAGCGAATGTTTGGTCTGTGTCTTCATCCTGCAATGCCCTCCACTTTGAGTCCGCCATAGAGGTAGTAGCGGCTGGAATCGTAGGAGATGGTCAGACGGTAGCTGGCCGCCGGGTCCAGCCCGGAGATGACGCAGCGGTAGTTCTGACCGTCGGTCTTGATATAATAGGTGCTTCCGTTGACGTACTGTGCGCCGCCGGCCACCTTCTGCCAGACGGACACCTTGTACCGCTGGGTACCCTCGGCGGTGCCGTAGCCGGTGATGGTCAGGCTGCCGCCCGGGACGGTGAAGTAATCGGTCTGGCGGCTCCAGATGCCGTTGAACACGAGGTTCAGGCTCCCGTTCACTGCCGCCGAGGCATACTTGGCCGAGGCGTCAGCAATGCCCTCGAGGTTCAGCGGGTCGCTGGTCAGTTCGGCCCAGCGGGTGCTGTCCTCTTCCTGCACCTCATTGTCCGCGCTGTTCTTCATGTCCAGCACAGTCTTGACGCCGGACGCAGCCACAAGCAGTACCAGCACCGCCACGACGAGCAGGACGATTCGCTTTATCTTTTTCATGATCTTTTATCCTCAAATTTTGTTTTAACACGAGGTTTTACACGATTTATATAGTATACCGCATTTTATGCTCCCATACAAGAGTTCAGGCTGTAGTCAGAGCGGCCAGCGCCGCACGTTCGGCGTCGGCAAGCTCCGGCTGAGCCGACCGGAACAGCGAATCGTACCGGTAGAGCGCCCAGCCGCCCGCGCCGAGGCTGTGCAGACGTTCCACCTGCCGGGCAAGAGCGCTGCCCGTACACCACTGGCTCTGGCTGTCCTCGTTGGCACCGCCGTCGCCCTCGCCGATGCGATAGGCTCCCAGCCCGAAGTAGAGGGCCGTGGATGCCGCCCTGGGCATGGCCAGCCACTCCGGCACGATGTTCTCAAAGGCGAAGCGGGTGCTGCCCGACTGGAGGGTATAGCCGCAGCCCCAGTATATCTGCGGGCAGAGGTAGTCCACCACGGCGTTTTCGCCCTCGGCGGCCAGCCATGCTTTCACGTCGCTGTACTGCTGGCCGAGGTCGTTGTCGGGGTTGCCCTGCGGGCTGACGCCGAAACGGAGGGTAGCGTCGGCGGCTTTGACGGCGTCGTGGGCCGCTTTCACCAGCGCGGTGACGTTCTGCCGCCGCCATGCGGCCAGATCCCCCGCGCCGCTGGCGGCGAACTGGGCTGCGTCCAGCGCAGCATCTGTCGTGGGATAAAAATAGTCGTCGAAGTGGATGCCGTCCACAGCATAGTTCTGCACCAGCTCTGCCACGCCCTTCACCACATAGTCTGCGGCTTCCGGGATAGCCGGGTTCAGGTACAGCCCCTCACCCACGGCGCAGACCCACTCGGGATGTACATTGGCAAGGTTATTTTCCGCCAGTGCAGGCGGCATCTTCGCCGAGGAGCGGAGGCGATAGGGGTTCACCCACGCTTCCAGCGAAAGGCCCCGGCTGTGTGCTTCGGTGATGAGGACGTCCAGCGGGTCGAAGCCGGGGTCCTGCCCCTGTACGCCGGTGCAGAGATGGCTCCACGGGAACAGAGTGCTCCTGTAAAGCGCGTCCCCGAAAGGCCGCACTTGCGCGATGACGGTGTTCAGCCCGATGGACAGACAGTTGTCCATCAGCTCCGCCGCACCGGCACGGAAGGCTGCTTCGGACGAAAAGTCCATCCCGGCCCATTCCAGATAACTCACCCAGACGGCCCGCCATTCACCCGAGGGCAGGGCGGTGTTGGGCTCTGCTTCGTCCGTCGGCGGCACCGACGACGCCGAGGCCGTCTGGCCCCGGCCCAACAGCACCGCTGCCCCGGCCAGCGCGGCACAGCCGGCCCCGGCCAGGAACGCCCGCCGCCCGAACCGGCCCCGCCGGGCGCGGTGTCTTCTCCGCCGCTGGGTCATGCGTCCTCCTGCATCTTATAAAGACTCAGCGCTGCCCAGCCGCGGGCGCAGGCCAGCAGCACCCAGAGCAGGTTCGTCCAGAAGCCCAGCGCGGCCATGCCGCCGTATTTCGCCATCAGCAGGAAGAACAGGTGGAGCGCTTCGGCGGCACCCACCAGCTGCAGCTGGCGCTGGATGGCCATGCCGCGCTTATACTCAGTGCTGAGCAGCAGCGGCCACGCCAGCGCAGAGCAGAGGTAGCCCGCCCAGCCGTTGACCATGTAGCTCACCATCAGCAGCACGAACACGCCGGTGAAGTTGCGTTTTTCCCAGCTTGTCGAGCCTTTTTCCGCCGCGAGGAAAAGAGCCGCGATGCCCGCCGCGGCGAATGCGATCTGCTCGATGAGGCTGAAGCTGGTGCCGCTCAGGACGGCAAAGCCGTTGAGCATGGAGGCCGCTGCGGAAGCCAGCAGCAGGAAATACCAGGTCTTTCGCGTGAATTTGAGTTTCATATCGTCCCTCCCGCCCGCAGAAAGGGCGCAGGCTCCCCATCAGTTTTTGGAATTTTTCAAATATTATAACACATTTTGGGGCGTGTTGTGTTACAATAAGGAAAACTCGACACAAATTCCATCGGGAGGCGCACATGAACGCTGTTTTTTCCATCCTTCTTCTCACGGCCATTCTGGGCTTTATCGTATTTCTGCTGTCTAAGAAAGACCAGAACCGCCGCAGCCAGTACGGCCCCAGCGGCCTGTCCGAGTTCCGCACCGACCTGCCGCTGGACGACTGCTTCGACCGGCTGGACCAGCACAGCCCGGACGATGTCTTCGCCTACGAGTGCCGCCGGGAGAACGACGGCGGCTTCACCCTCCACCTGACGCTCCATCAGCCTACCCAGCAGCCGCTGGACACCCTCTACACACTCCGGTTCGACCCGGGCCGCCAGACCATCGTGACCCTCATCTTCATCCGGGAAGCTTTTGGCTACAAAGAGCCGCTGTTCCAGCCCGCGATGCTGGACGAGTTCATGCTGCGCAAGTTCGACGCCCGCCGCACAAAATAATTCCGGCAAAAGGATTTGCTTTTTTCTGATTTTTTGGTATACTTATAGTTAGTCCATGTGCGGCAGACCGCCGTCTTCGTGGGCCAGTAGCTCAGTTGGTCAGAGCTGGCGGCTCATAACCGCTTGGTCGCGGGTTCAAGTCCTGCCTGGCCCATAACAAAAAGAACCCCGGCTTAGGCTGGGGTTCTTTTTGTTATTGATGAAATGATATGCTTATCTTATCACTTTCCGCAGCGTCCCAAACAGCCGCTTCACATCAACAGGCTTTGCCAGATGGGCGTCCATGCCGACGGAGAGGGCTTTCTGGCGGTCTTCGTCGAAGGCGTTGGCCGTCATGGCGATAATGGGGATGGCACGGCGGCCATCCGACAAATTGCGGATGAGCTTCGCCGCCTGATAGCCGTCCATGTTGGGCATCTGGATGTCCATGAGGATGGCATCATAATAGCCCACCGGGTGGGCTTTGAGTGCCTCGATGCAGAGTTCACCGTCGGCAGTGCGCTCCACGGTAAGGCCGCTCTCTTCCAGAATGGTCACGACGATCTCAGCGTTGAGGTCGTTGTCCTCGGCCAGCAGGATGCGGCAGCCCTTGAGCTGGGCCGCGTCGCCCTCTGCGTCCTGCTCCTCTACGCTCTTCTGGGCCTCATCCGCCAGTGGGAACCCAAGGGTGATGGTCACAGTGGTTCCTGCGCCCAGCTTGCTCTGCACGTCGATGCTGCCGTGCATCCACTCCACGAGAGCCTTCACGATGGGCAGGCCGAGGCCGGTGCCGATGACTTTGCTCTCGGTGCTGGTATGCTCACGGGTGAACTCCTCGAAGATATGGGGCAGATACTCCTCGCTCATGCCGATGCCGTCGTCCTGAACAGTAAAGGTATAGCGGCCCGTCTTCGGCTTCTCAGCCGGCAGTTCTTTCACCGACACCGCAATATGTCCGCCCTCGGGCGTATACTTGATGGCGTTGCTGATGACATTCAGCAATATCTCCCGCACTTTGGTGCGGTCGCTCACAATATAGGGATGTTCGACATCAGTATGGTAGGTGCAGGTCAGCTTTTTCTGCTGGACAGAGGGCTCAAATACGTCTGAGAGCGTCTGCATCAGCACGCACAGGTCGCCGGGTTCTTCTTTCAGCACGGCCTTGCCGCTCTCGATGCGGGCCATTTCCAGCACATAGTTGATGAGCGAGAGCAGAAATGCGCTGGACGAGCGTATCTTCTCGGTGTAATCCAGCACCTTGTCCTTCTCGTCGATGTGCTTTTCCAGAAGCTCCGAAAAGCCGATGATAGCGTTCATCGGGGTGCGGATGTCATGGCTCATATTGAACAGGAAGCGGGTCTTTGCCTCGTTGGCTGCCCGGGCCTCCTGCGCAGACTTTTCAAGAGCCGCTTCGTGCTGCAGATCCTTCTGGTGCCGGTTCATGAGCTCCCAGCAGGCATAGGCCGCCATCATGCCAATGATGGTGGCGATGGCGATGCCCAGCGAGAGCTGCTGGTCCGAGAACCACCCGGCCTTCGGGATGATTTCAAAATACCATGTATCGTTGGGGACGCTGCACGCAACTTCCAGCGCATTGCCGGGGAAATCCTCTTCGCTCTCCGCGATGACGATCTTTTCGCCGGTATAGGGGTCTTTTTTCCAGATTTGATACCGGTAGCCCGCATCCTCCATCTTGTCCAGCTCGACCTCCTCAATGAAGTTGTCCCACTGTAAAACAAGGATGGAGAAGCCCCAGAACGAGCGCTCCCCCTTTTTACTATAGGTATAGATGGGGTCGAACAGCAGCGCGCCCGTGCCGCCCTGCACCAGCTCGAAGGGACCAGCGATGGTGTACATCCCGCTGTTCTTGGCAAGGTTTGCTTCCTTTTTGCGGGCGGGGTTATTCAGCATATCGAGCCCGATGGCCGCCTCGTTGCCCGCTATCGGATACACCTGGGAGACGACGCCGTCTTTCGCCAGCTCGTGGGTCTTGATGACGCTGCTGCCATCCTGCATATTGCTGGATATAACTGCAAACTCCTCTTCACGGAGCACACGGCCCGACTCGATATATTTTTTGATGAAGTCCGATTCTGCCAGATAGCGGTTCAGCTGGGAAGACACACGGCTGATGGTGGACTCGGCCGCATAGACAGCCCGCAGCCGCTCGTCTTTTTCCTGATTGAGCGAGAGAAGCCGGAGCGAAAACAGCGCCACCACAAATGTGAGCAGGAAGACCACTGCGGGCAGGATGACGTCCCTGCGGGCAAATTTTTTGAGTGCCATTGCTCGTTTCCTCCTGTTCCGGTATTTCCGTTTTATACCATTATAAGAAATCCGGGTGCAAAAGTAAATCATCCGCCCCGAAAATTCACAAAAGTGTGCAGTAATGGAAAAAGCCCGGTGGTTTCAACGAACCATCGAGCTTTTTCTTGGCGGAGTAGGAGGGATTTGAACCCTCGCGCCGTTGTTTAGACGACCTACGCCCTTAGCAGGGGCGCCTCTTCGGCCTCTTGAGTACTACTCCAGAGCAAAGTGCGTTACACTTATTCAAAAAAATGGCGGAGAGAGTGGGATTCGAACCCACGGTACGTTGCCGTACGGCAGTTTTCAAGACTGCTTCCTTAAACCACTCGGACATCTCTCCTCGTGGGCACTCGCACACGCCGTACCGAATGCTTATTTAATTTACCAGATTTCCGGCCTTCTGTCAAGCCCAAATTGAAAGTTTTTCGTCCAGTCCTGCAAATCCCTCTTATGCGACAACCTTTTTTTGGCTGTCCGCTCACTTTTCTCTTTACAAAAACATCTTTTTGTTGTACAATAAAAGCATAAAATATTGACCTCGGAGTAAAGGAGTGTACGACCATGTCGTTTTCAGAGCTTTTGAAGCAGTGCCGCAAGCAGAAGGGGATCAGTCAGGCTGAGCTGGCATCCAAACTGGGGGTGACCCAGCAGGCCGTCGGCAAGTGGGAAAGCGGCAAATCCTCCCCCGACCCCGCCACGGTGGCCCGCATCGCTGAGATTTTGAGCACCACAGCCGATTTCCTGCTGGGGCTCTACCGTCCGGTGTCCAACGTGACCACCCCTGAGGAGCGTTTCTTCGGCAACTACGCCGAGAGCCTCATCCCGGTCATCGGCACCGTGAAGGCCGGGTACGGCGCACTGGCCTTTGAGGAGGATTATGGGCAGGAGTATGCCCGCGTCAAGGACCCCTCCAACTACTTCTACCTCGTCGTGCGCGGCGACAGCATGGAGCCCCGCATTCAGGACGGCGACCTCGCCCTTGTCCACAAGCAGGACACGCTGGAAAACGGCGACCTGGGTGTGCTGGTCTACGGCGACGAGGGCGAAGGCACCCTCAAGCGGTATATCCAGCGGGGCAACTGCGTCGTTCTGCAGCCCTTCAACCCCGCTTACAACGAGCTGGTCATCAAGGGTGAGGACCTGAACCGCCTGCACATCGCGGGCCGCGTGGTCGAGACGAAGGCCAAGTGGTGAGTCTCTCCCCTGCCCCACGGCGCTTCTGATCAGCAGCTGTGGGGGTAAGGGGGGGATATACCCTTTTGGGAGGTATCTTTCTATGGAACAGTCCCTGATGGACAAGCTCACCATCTTGGCCGACAGCGCAAAATATGATGTGGCCTGTACGTCCAGCGGCGCGTCCCATCCGGCGAAGCGCGGCACCATCGGCAGCTGCTATGCGCCGGGCTGCTGCCACGCCTTTACCGCTGATGGCCGCTGCGTCAGCCTGCTGAAAGTCCTGATGAGCAACTGCTGCGCCTTCGACTGCAGCTACTGCGTCAATCGGAAGTCCAACGACGTTCCCCGGGCCACTTTTTCGCCCCGGGAGCTGGCAGAACTGACCATCGAGTTCTACCGCCGCAACTACATCGAGGGACTTTTCCTGTCCAGCGCCGTGCTGGGGACCCCCGACTACACCACCGAGCGGATGCTCACCGTTCTGCGGCTGCTGCGGAACGAATATCACTTCGGCGGCTACATCCATGCCAAGACCATCCCCGGCACCAGCCCCGAGCTCATCCAGCAGATGGGCTACCTCGCCGACCGCCTCAGCGTCAACGTCGAGCTGCCCAGCGAGCAGAGCCTCCATCTTCTCGCCCCCGACAAGGGCCGCCACTCCATCTTCCGGCCCATGAAGCAGATCTCGGTGGCAGGTGAAGAGAGCAGGCAGGAGCTGACCCTCTACCGCCACGCGCCCAAGTTCGCTCCCGCCGGCCAGAGCACCCAGATGATCGTCGGTGCGTCGCCCGAGACGGACTACCACATTTTGCAGCTGTCCGAGGGGATGTACCAGAAATACGGCCTCAAGCGGGTGTTCTACTCGGCCTATATCCCGGTATCGGACGACACCCGCCTGCCCGCGCTGGACACGAAGCCGCCGCTCCTGCGGGAACACCGGCTCTATCAGGCCGACTGGCTGCTGCGGTTCTACCAGTTCAAGGCCGACGAGATACTGGATAAGGACAACCAGAGCTTCAACCCCTATCTCGACCCGAAATGCAACTGGGCCGTCCAGCACTACGGGCTGTTCCCGGTGGATGTGAACCGCGCCCCCTTCGAGATGCTGCTGCGGGTGCCGGGCATCGGCCCCAAGAGCGCCCGCCGTATCCGGGACGCCCGGCGGCTGTCGGCCCTCGGCCTCGACGAGCTCAAGCGGATGGGCGTCGTGCTCAAGCGGGCGCAGTATTTCATCACCTGCCGGGGCTTTTCCGGGGCGCACCCGGGCCGGGGCAGCGCCGGACGGGAGCGCATCACCCGGGCGCTCATCGACCCCAATGTCTTCAGCGCCGGGGCCGAGCAGCTGAGTATGTTCGCACCGCCCGCCGTTGACCGGCTGGTGGAGCAGGGCGTGCCGCCCCGGGCGGCCCAGCGGATGGTGCGGGAGGAGGCGGTGCAATGTCTGGCGAGAGCACTGTGATGCCGCCCCGGAAGCTCCACGACGCCGATGTGGTCTACCTCTACGATGGCAGCTTTGAGGGCTTTCTGTGCTGTGTATTCGAGAGTTTCGCCCAGCATGAGATCCCCTTCGCCGTCTGGACGCCTCAGCGGGAGACGGCCACCCTCTACCCCGTCCGGGACATCGAGACGGACTCTGCCAAAGCGCAGCGGGTCTTTTCGGCCCTTGGCCGGAAACTGGGCCGGGAGACGGAATATCTCGTCAGCCGGGATTTCCTCTCCGGGCAGGAAGATAAGGAATTGCTTCTCATCCGCTTCCTGCATCTGGCCTTCGCCCTCGGCCCCGGCACGGTCAAGCGGATGGGCCACCCGGATGTGGCCCCGCTCTACGAGATGAAAAAGAGTCTCGACTGGGAGGTGGACAAGTTTCAGGGCTTCGTCCGCTTCGAGGAGCACGACGGGATGCTGGGTGCGGTCATCCACCCCAAAAACTATATCCTGCCTCTGCTGCGGGGGCATTTCTGCTCCCGCTTTCCGGAAGAGAACTTCATGATATACGACGCAGTCCATCAGGCGGTATTGCTTTATCAGGAGCACAAGGCTCAGCTTCTGGAGCTGGCCGCGCCGCTGGAACTGCCCCCGCCCAGCGCCCGGGAACAGGAGTTTCAGGCTCTCTGGAAGCAGTTCTACGACACGCTGGAGATCAAGGCCCGCCACAACGAAAAGGGCCGGATGACCCACTGCCCCAAGCGTTTCTGGCAGGATATGGTAGAAATGCGGTGATTCTTTACAAAAAGGTTGCATCTGCGCCGTTGCGCTCTGCAAAAGGTATGGTATACTAAAGGGGAGCTTCGGCAGAGCATCTGCCGCATCCACCCCGAAACGGGCTATGATAAAAGGAGCATTGTTAAAACTATGGTTCGCATTACTATGGAAGACGGCGGCATCATCGACATCGAGCTGAACGAGGAAGCTGCCCCCATCACCTGTGAGAATTTCAAGAAGCTGGTCGGTCAGGGCTTCTACAACGGCCTGACCTTCCACCGCGTCATCCCCAACTTCATGATCCAGGGCGGCTGCCCGCTGGGCAACGGCACCGGCGGCCCCGGCTGGAACATCAAGGGCGAGTTTGCCGCCAACGGCGTCAACAACCCCATCAAGCACGTCCGCGGCGTCATCAGCATGGCCCGCAGCATGAACCCCAACAGTGCCGGCAGCCAGTTCTTCATCATGCATAAGGACGCACCCCATCTGGACGGCCAGTACGCCGCTTTCGGCAAGGTCGTCGCCGGCATAGACGTCGTGGACAAGATCGCATCCGTCCCCACCGACTGGAACGACAAGCCCAAGACCCCCGTCAAGATGAAGACCGTCGAGCTCATCGAGGGCTGATTTTCTGCACCTATGGCTTTCCCTTTGGGGAAAGCCTTTTTTGCATCCACAGGAGGAACTTCCATGAAGTACGATTTCACCACCCTGCCCGACCGCCATGGCCGGGACGCCATCGCCGTGGACGGGCTGGGCAAAGGCTTTGCGCCCGACGCACCGCAGCCCGGCTTCGATGCCATCCCCATGTGGGTGGCAGACATGAACTTTGTCTGCCTGCCCACCATCCAGCAGGCCGTCATCGAGCGGGTCCAGCACCCGGCTTTCGGCTATTTTGACCCGACGCCCGAGTACTACGGCTCCATCATCCGCTGGCAGGAGACTCGCAACGACGTCACGGGTCTGACCGCCGAGGCCATCGGTTACGAGAACGGTGTGCTGGGCGGCGTCATCAGCGCGCTGAACTGCGTCTGCTCCCGGGGCGACAAGGTGCTGGTCCACAGCCCCACCTACATCGGCTTCACCCGCTGCCTGACCGACAACGGCTATGACATCGTCCACTCCCCGCTGGTGCAGGACGAGAATGGCATCTGGCGGATGGACTACGCCGACATGGAAAAGCACCTCGCCGAAGAGCACATCCACGCCGCCATCCTGTGCAGCCCCCACAACCCCTGCGGCCGCGTCTGGGAGCGGTGGGAGCTGGAAAAGGCCATGGAATTGTACAAAAAGTATAATGTCTACGTCGTTTCCGACGAGATCTGGTCGGACATCATCCTCTCCGGCCACAAGCACATCCCCACCCAGTCCATCAGTGAGGACGCCCGGATGCGCACTGCCGCCCTCTACGCCCCCTCCAAGACCTTCAACCTTGCCGGTCTCATCGGCAGCTATCATATCGTTTATAACCCATGGTGGCGTGACCGCATCAAGAAGGAATCCTCCCTCTGCCACTATAACTCCATGAACGTCCTCTCGATGCACGCCCTTATCGGTGCCTACCGCCCCGAGGGCTATGAGTGGGCCGACGAGCTCTGTGAGACGCTGACCGGCAATGTGGATTTCGCCTGCGACTACATTGCAAAGCACTTCGAGGGTGTCCATGTGACAAAGCCCGAAGGCACCTATATGCTCTTTGTGGACTGCACCGACTGGTGCGCCGCCCACGGCAAGACCATTCAGGACGTGGAGAAAGCCTGCTGGGCCGTCGGTGCTGCCGTGCAGGACGGCGTGATGTTCCACGGCCCCTGCCATCTGCGCATCAATCTGGCCTCGCCCCGCGCCCGCATTGAAGAGGCGTTCCACCGGATGGACAAGTATGTGTTCAACGCAAAGTAATTTCAAATAATATTTATACAACAAAAGGCCCTGAATCTGACGATTCAGGGCCTTTTGTTTCATTATTGATGCATTTTTACCAGCCGCTCGTTCAGCGCCCGCAGGCCGTCCCGCACCTCGGCGGGCGAGACGATTTCTATCTTGCCGCCGAAGCCGCAGACCCAGCCGTAGAACTGGTCGCTGACACAGACGGGGACGTCGAAATGGAAATGCTCCTTCCCTTCCGGCACGAAGATGGGCGAAGCGCCGAACCGCTCCCGCATAGCTGATTCAAGGTCGGAAGTGCACCGCAGGGTGACTCTATACTCCGGCCCGCCGAACATCTGGAAGTGCTTTTTCAGGTAGGCGGGCAGGTCGAGATCCGCGAACTGCTCTTTGCCGCGGCGGGGTTCGTCCAGCACCGTGACGCCGGCCATTTTATCCACCCGGTAATGGCGGATGCCCACCGGCTCCTTCTCATCCTGATAGGCGATGAGGTAGTAGCAGCCGTTCTCCCACGCCATCTGCCAGGGGCTGATGGTGTAAGGCGCGGGGCGTCCCGCCTTTTTGTAGCGGAAACGCACCATCCTGCCGGTGTTGATGGCCGTAAAGAGGGCGTCCACGCTGTAGGGCAGGTCTTTGTTGGCGCTCTTGGGGCGGCCATCGACATAGACCTGACGCTGGAGCTGACTGCCCTCATACTGGGAGGCCAGCCCTTCCAGCTTATGGATGAGCTTATCACTGGACGCTTTCGAGATGACCCGGCTGGACTGGACAGCGTCCACCAGAAGCTTCAGCTCCGCCAGCTCGAAAGGCCGCGTCGCCATCCAATAGCCGCCGCTGCGGCCCCGGCGCAGCCGGATGTCATAGCCCAGCGCGTTCAGCGCGTCGATGTCGCTGTAGACGCTCTTTCGCTCGCAGAGGATGCCCTGCCGGGCCAGCAGCTCCACCAGCTGAGGCACATTCAGCAGATGCTCCTCGTCGGTCTGCTGCTCAAAGATATGCAGCAGCGCCAACAGTTTGGATTTTTGTCCCTCCTGCTTGGGCATGGGCGGCCTCCTTTACGGTCACGAGTCCTTTTTGTCAAATGCGGCGCGGCGCTGGGTGGACAGACGGAACATCTCTTCCAGCTTGTCCCGGTCATCGGCCACGAGGGCGTCCCGCAGCTGGTCCAGAGCGGAATCGAACTGGTCGATCTCGGCGATGAGGTTCTCCTTGTTCCAGAGGAACAGCTCCGCCCACATCTTCTCGTTGATGCGGGCGATGCGGGTCAAATCGCGGAAGGAGTCGCCCGTGTACTCGCAGAGAGAAGAGTTGTCGTTTGCACACATGAGGCTGACGGCGATGGCGTGGCAGAGCTGGCTGACGTAGCCGATCATCTTGTCGTGCTCCTGCACCGTCAGGGTGCAGATGTGGCGGAAGCCCAGCACCTCGGCCAGCTCTTTTGCCCACTGGACGGCCTCGGGGGTGTTCTTTTCGGTGGGGGTGATGATGAAGTTGGCCGGGGCAAAGCTGACCTCGGCGGCGTGCTCGACGCTGGAAGTCTCACGGCCTGCCATCGGGTGGCTGGCGATGAACTCCACACCCTCCGGACACATGGCCTGCACCGGCTCCACAAGGCCGGTCTTGACGCCGGAGACATCGGTAAAGATGCAGCCGGGCTTGATGAGATGGCCGTAGGTCTTGAACCAGTCGATGAGGGCCGTGGGGTAGAGGCCGAAGATGATGTGGTCGGCCTGCGAGACGAGGTCCTCGAAATCGTGGGTCTTGCCGGTCTCGATATAGCCGTGGTCGAGGGCGTACTGTAAGTGGCCCTCGCTGCGGTTGATGCCGTCCACATGGAATCCGGCTTTGGAAAGCTCGAGGGCGTATTTGCCGCCCAGCAGTCCGAGGCCCACGATAAGATAACGCTTTGTTTTATCCAGCATATTCTACCTCCGCGCCTAACGGCTTGATGGCTTCAAAGAAATGGGGCCAGCTCTTCTGCACGGCCTCGGCGTCGTCGATGGAGAGTTCCAGCCCGGCGGCCAGCGCCAGCACCGCAAGGCTCATCACCACACGGTGGTCGTTGTGGCCATGAAGCGGCGCGGCGGGGGCGTGGAGCCTGTCTGCACAGCCGTGGATGGTGATGGTGCCGCCCTCGCTCTCGAGGACGCCGCCGCAGGCCCGCAGTTCGGCTTCCATGGCTGCAATGCGGTCGCTCTCCTTGATACGGAGACGTTCCGCGTTGCGGATGGTGGTGGTCCCTTCGCAAAGCAGGCCCAGGACCATCAGCACGGGGCCGAGGTCGGGGCAGTCGGCAAGGTCAATGTCCACACCGTGGAGAGGTGCTTTCTCGAACACGATGCCTGCATCGGTGGTGCGGAAGCTTGCACCACAGCGGCGCAGAATGTCGAGGATCGCGGCATCGCCCTGCAGGGTGTCGGCGGATAATCCTTTGAGGTTCACGCCGCCCTGCACCGCTCCCAGCACCGCCGGGAATGCCGCCTGGCTGTAATCGCCCTCCACCGTGTAATCGCAAGGCCGGTATTTCTGCCCGCCCGGGATAAAGAGGGTGTTTTCGTCCTGCCAGCGGCTCTCGACGCCGAAACGGCGCTGGGCCGCCCGGGTCATCTCGATATAACTGCGGCTCTCTACCGGCGGGATAAGGTGGAGGGTGCTGTCTCCTGCCAGCAGCGGCAGGGCAAACAGCAATCCGCTGATGAACTGGCTGGACACGTTGCCCGCCAGCTCGTATTCGCTGCTTTTCAGAGTTCCTTCGACGGTCAGGCCCGCCGAAGAATGTTCAAATCGGAGAGACTGCTCCTGATACAACTTCTCGTATACTGTCTGAGGGCGTTCCATCAGCCGTCCGCGGCCAACAAAGGTCACTTTCTGCCCGGTGAGGCTGGCAATGGGGATGAGAAAGCGCAGGGTGCTTCCACTCTCACAGCAGTCCACCGGAGCGCTGACGGGCAGAAAGCTCCCCAGACCCTCCACGACGGCACTATCCGCACCGGTGCGCACTTTGGCGCAGAGCTGCCCGGCGGCGGAGAGGGTGGCAGAAATATCCTTGCTGAATTCAAGGTTTTCGATGTGGGAAGCACCCTCGGCCAGCGCCGAGCAGAGCACCGCACGGTGCGCCATGCTCTTGCTGGGCGGCGCGGTGATGGTGCCGCCGATGCCGCCGGGGGCGCGTTTTATCGTAGCATTCATATCACATATCCCGGCCAATAGCCCATGCGACCTGACGGCACTTTGCCATAGCCTGTGCAAAGGCGTCGGGGGTCAGGCACTGTGCGCCGTCGCTCCATGCGTGGCGGGGGTCGTAGTGGACTTCCACCTCAAGGCCGTCGGCACCGGCGGCGACAGCGGCGATCATCATGGGCTCCACAAGGTTTGCCTTGCCGGTAGCGTGGCTGGGGTCCACGATGACGGGCAGATGGGTCTTCTCGTGGATGATAGGCACAGCGGAGAGGTCGAGGGTGTTGCGGGTGTACTTCTCGAAGGTGCGGATACCGCGCTCACAGAGGATGACCTGCTCGTTGCCGCCGGCCATGATGTACTCGGCGCTCATGATCCACTCTTCGATGGTGTTGCAGAGGCCGCGCTTGAGCAGAACGGGCTTGTGCATCTTGCCCACAGCCTTGAGCAGCTGGAAGTTCTGCATATTGCGGGCGCCGATCTGCACCACGTCCACATATTCCTCGAACTCGGGGATGCGTTCCTCGCTCATCAGCTCGGAGACGATGGGCATACCGGTGGCCTCGCGGGCCTTTACCATGTCAAGGATGCCCTCAGTCTCGAGGCCCTGGAAGGAGTAGGGAGAGGTGCGGGGCTTGTAAGCGCCGCCGCGGAAGAGGGTCGCGCCGCCGGCCTTGACGCCCTGTGCGATGCGGAGAGCCTGCTCTTCGCTCTCGATGCTGCAGGGGCCGGCCATGACAGCGATCTTCTCCTTCCCGCCGATCTTGACGCCGCCGCAGTCGATGACGGAATCTGCCGGGTGGAACAGGCGGTTGGCACGCTTATAGGGGGCAGAAACACGGGTCACGTTGTCGATCCAGGGGTTGGCGAGGACGTCGCGCTCGTCGATCTTGGTGGTATCGCCCACGAGGCCAAAGACATTGTAGTCCTTGCCGGTGATGAGGGTGACGTCGAGGCCCTGCTTTTCGAAGCGGTCAACGATTTTCTCGAGTTCTTCCTTCGGGGTACCCTTTTTGGTGGAGATGATCATAAAATTTTTCCTTTCTATCCTTCTTTTCCACGCCCTCTTTGCTCCTCTTTCCAGCAGAAGAGAGTCGATTCCTTACATCACTAAATGGGTGTGCGCACTGCCGTCCAGCCGCAGCAGCTGGGCCAGATAGGCGGCAGCGTGGAGATAGCCGCTGATGCCCTCGCCGATGAAGTGGCCCTGACAGCCGAACGAGACGATGTCCGTCTTGCGGAAGGGCTCGTGCTCGTCGGGCTCGCTGAGCAGCACTTCCACGGCAGGCACGCCGCAGAGGCGCAGCGCGTCGAGGATGGCGACGCTGTAGTGGGCGTAGCCGCCCGGGTTCAGGATGATGCCGTCGGCCCGGCCTGCGGCAGACTGGATCTCGTCGATGAGGTCGCCCTCGTGGTTGGACTGGAAAAATTCCACTTCCATGCCCATCTGGGTGCAGCACAGCTCGAGGTAATCCAGCAGGCCGTTGTAATCCAGCTGACCGGCCACGCCCGGCTCGGTGAAGTGCATCATGTTGAGGTTGGGGCCGTTAATGACTAAAAATTTCATCCAGTGCCTCCATTGCGGCGGTCACGGCGTCTTCCACCGTGCCGCTGTTCGGGATAACGGCGTCTGCCGCCGCGAGATACAGGGGGCGGCGCTCCGCCTCCATCTTTTTCAACGCCTCGGTGCTGGACGAGAGCGGACGTCCGCCGCCCACCGTCAGCGCATCCAGGGGCCGGTCGAGGAAGAGCACGACGCCGTTCTGATGCAGCGCCCGCAGATTCTCGCCCCGCTTGATGATGCCGCCGCCGCAGGAGAGCAGCTGTCGGCCCTCTTTGGCAAAGCGGGCGGTCTGGGCGGATTCCTTCGCACGGAAGCCGTCCTCGCCCTCGGCGGCGAAGATGTCGGGGATGCTGCGGCCGTCGGCCTTGACGATCTCCTCGTCGAGGTCGATGAACTTTTTGCCCAGCTTTTCGGCCAATGCACGGCCCACGGTAGATTTTCCGCTGGAGGGCATTCCGATGAGGGCCACGTTGAGCATATCGCGGCGGAGTGCGGCAGTGATGCGGCCGATCTCCCCTGCTGCGTCGTCGAACTTTCGGCTGAGGAAGTATTCGGCGGCGTACACGGCCTGCGCCACCAGCATCTCGAGGCCGCCCACAGCCACCGGGGCCCCTGCCTCTTCGGCCCGGAGGATGAGTTCCGTCTTATCGGGGTTGTACACCACGTCCAGCACAGCTTCCAGCCCGGGCATTTTTGCCACGTCCAGACTGCACACGCCCACGTTGGGGTACATTCCGGCGGGGGTGGTGTTGATGACGATTTGTGCGCCGCTGAACACAGCCTCTTCATAGGAGAGCTGGCCTTTGGCGGCATCCGGCGTCCGGCTGACGGTGAGCACTCTGGCCGCGCCCTTGTCGCGGGCGACGGCGCTGGTGGTGTTGTGGGTGCCGCCGGTGCCGAGGATGAGGACGGTTTTGCCCGCAAAATCGACGCCGTGGGCGTCGCACAGGTGGGCAAAGCCGAGATAATCGGTGTTGTAGCCGTAGAGCAGACCGTTCTTGTTGACCACAGTGTTCACCGCGCCGATGGCCTTGGCACGGGGGTCGATGTAGGTGCAGTATTCCATCACCAGCCGCTTATAGGGGATGGTGACATTGATGGCCTTGAACTGCCGCCTGGTCAGGAAAGCCCGAGCCTCCTCTTCGGTGGGAAGCGGGCAGAGGTCGTAGCGATAGCCGCAGAGCATCTCATGGATGATCTTCGAGTAGGAATGGCCCAGTTTCGAGCCGATGAGTCCGTATTCCATCACAGTCCCTCCCTGCGGTAGCTGGTGGGCCGCTCCATCCATGCGGTGCCATAGCGGGCGGTCATCAAATCGCCCACAGCCAGCGCGGCGGCGCAGGTCTGGACGATGGCGGCGCGAGGCACGATGCAGGGGTCATGACGGCCCTGAATGGAGAGGGGCGCGTCCTGCTTTGCAATGTAATCCACCGTCTCCTGCTCTTTGTAGATGCTGGGCGTCGGCTTGACAGCGGTGCGGAAGACGACAGGCATTCCGTTGGTGATGCCGCCGTTGATGCCCGCGTTGTGGTTGGTGGCCGTGACCACCGAATCGCCCTTCATGCGGAAGGCATCGTTGGCCTCAGAGCCTTTCAGGTCGGCGAAGCCGAAGCCGGTGCCGAACTCAATGCCCTTCACGGCAGGCACCGAAAACGCCATGTGGGAAATAAGGCTCTCCACGCTGTCAAAATACGGCTCGCCCACACCGGCGGGCAGGCCGAGAATGGCTGTTTCAAGGATGCCGCCCACGCTGTCGCCCTCCGAACCGGCGGCACGGATGGCCGTTTTCATCGGCTCTTCGACGGAAGCATCCAGCAGGGCGAAGCCCTCGTCCCTGCTTTCCAGCACGCTCACCTGAGCGGCCAGTGCGGCGGCATCGTCCAGCGCAAAGGGCGTATCGGAAATGCCGGCACAGCGGGCGATGTGGGTGGTGATGTCGATGCCGGCGCGGTTCAGCGCACCCAGCACGATGGCACCGCCTGCCACCAGCGCGGCAGTGATGCGGCCCGAAAAGTGTCCACCGCCCCGGGCGTCCTGAAAGCCGTGGTATTTGGCGTAGGCGGTATAGTCCGCGTGGCCGGGGCGGAGAAGGTCAGCCGTCTTGGCGTAGTCGCCGCTGCGGGTGTTCTGGTTCTCGATCATCAGCGCGATGGCCGTGCCGGTGGTGTGACCGTTCACGACGCCGGAGAGCAGCTGTACGTTATCAGCCTCCACGCGGGACGTCGAAAGCCCGTCGCCCCGGGCGCGGCGCTTATCCATGCAGGCGGCAATGAATTCCTCGTCCACCGGCACACCAGCGGCCATGCCGTCCAGCACACCGCCGATGGCCCTGCCGTGGCTCTCGCCGAAGATGGTCAGCGCCAATGCGCTGCCAAAGGTGTTTTTCATGGCTTTAGTCCTCCATGCCCAGCAGGGGGCGCAGACCCTCCACCGGGATGGTCTCCGCGCGCCAGCAGCCCAGACCCGGCACCTTGATGACGGTGATCTGGCCGCCCTGTGCCTTTTTGTCGTGGAGCATCTCGGCGTAGACCTTGTCCTTGTTGTAGGCGGTACGCAGGGGCAGGCCCAGACGGCGGTAGACCGCACGGACGCGCTTCTGCAGTGCCTTGGACTCGATCATCGGCAGCATCCCCAGAGCCACGCACTCGCCGTGGTAGAGGCCCACGGTGCGGCGTCCCTTGACGCCCTTGACGGCCTCGATGCCGTGGCCGATGGTGTGGCCGAAATTGAGGGCCTTGCGCATTCCATGCTCCGTCTCGTCCTGCTCGACGATGCTCTTTTTGAAACGGAGGCTGCGGTAGATGATCTCGCTGATCTGCTCGTCGATGTCGCCCTTTTCAAAGATGGCGAACAGTTCCGGGTCGGCCAGCAGACTGGCCTTCACCGACTCGGCCAGACCGTTGATGTACTGGCGGCGGGGCAGGGTGGCGAGGGTGCTGGGGTCTACGATGACCAGCTTGGGCTGCCAGAAGGAGCCGACGATGTTCTTCGTCTCCCCCAGATCCACAGCGGTCTTGCCGCCGATAGAGGAATCGATCATCGAGAGGGTGGTGGTAGGGCAGTTGATGAAGTCGATGCCGCGCATATAGATGGAAGCGGCAAAACCCGCCAGATCGCCCACGACGCCGCCGCCGACGGCGATGACGAGGTCGCCGCGGCCCATGTTGAACTCCAGCATCTGGCGCAGGACGCTTTCGAGGATCTTCATGCTCTTGCTGGCCTCGCCCTGCGGGACAGTAATAATTTTTGCGTCGCGGCACTGGTCGGCCACACGCTGTGCGTACTCGGCGGGAACGCCTGCGTCCGTCACCACCGCCACCCGGCGGTCGAGGCGGGCAAACTGGTACAGATTTTCCAGTGCGCCGTTTTTCAGGATGATGTCATAGCTGCGCTCACCCAGATTCATGGTGAGCTTGGTGCCGATAAATCCACTCATTTTGTATACACTCCTAACAGCCGCACCATGCGGCAGGTATGGTCCAGCTCACGCAGCAGCGCGGCGGTCTTGTCGGCGGAGGGGTCGCCCACCAGCTCGACGTAAAAATAATAATCAAAGGGGACATGGGGCAGCGGACGGCTCTTGATGGACTCCATGTCGTAGCCGAAGCGGCCGATGACCTGGATGACCTCAGCCAGCTTGCCGGGTTTGTTGTCCAGTGTGAACAGCAGCGAGAAGCGGTTACCCGCGGTGGGCTTTTCGCGGCTGAGGACGATGAAGCGGGTGGTGTTGTCGCCGTCGGTGTTGATGCTGGGGACGAGGACTTCCAGCCCGTAGAGGGCGGCTGTCTCGGCGCTGGCGATGGCGGCTTTGGACGGGTCGCCCGACTCGGCCACGAACTTTGCGGCCATGGCCGTGTTGGGCATGGCCGTGGCGGGCAGACGGAACTGCTTTAAGAACGTCTCACTCTGGGCGATGGCCTGCTGATGGCTGTAAACGTGCTTGAGCTGGGCCAGCTGGGTGCCGGGCAGGACGAGCAGGTTCTGGGAGATGGGCAGGTCGTAGACGTCCACCACCCACAGCTCGGGGTGGTTGTAGCACAAGTCGAGGACAGCGGAGACGTCGCCTGCGTGGCTGTTCTCAAACGGCACAACGCCGTGGGCGGTGTCGCCCCGGCTGACGGCATCGAACACCTCGTCCCACGTCGGGCAGCTGACGGCCTCCGCGTGGGGGAAGAGCGCCCGCAGCGCGATGTGGGCGAAAGCGCCTTCCACGCCCTGATAGGCGGCGCGGTTCCGGCCCAGCACCTCAGCTTCGTACTGCTTGGCGACATCCATCATGTTCTGGACATGGTCTTTATAGTAAGGCCGGAGGGCAGCGTTCTGGATGCGGGCCGCAGCTTTTTCCAGCACCACCGCCTCCCGCGCGGCGTCAAAAATCGGCAGGCCGTGGGCCTGTTTGTATTGGGCGACGCTGAGCACAGCGGCCATCCGCCGCTCAAACAGGGCGGCAAGCTGCGCGTCTACCGCGTCGATCTCGGCGCGGGCTTGTTCCAGTGTGTCCATCTTTCCACATCCTTTGGGTAAAGTTTCAGTTCTTACAGCGATGATACCTAGTAAGTATACCATAACCCGGATGAGGAAACAACAAGCCCGGCTCTCTTTGAGGGTAGATAATATTTCAAATCCAGGGCCGTCAACGCGAAGAGATTGCAACCAAAACGCCCCCTCCGGCATTGCCGGAGAGGGCGTTCTTGCTTATTTGCGCAGGTCTTCCCTGCTGCGGGGGGTGCCGAACACCCGGCCATAGGGGTTGTCGAGGTCGGCAGCCTTCAGAGATGCAGTTTTTTCGGCAGGCTTTTCAGGGATGCTGAGATGCTTTGCCTTCCCCTTGGAGAGAACACGGTACCGCATGGCTCAGTCCTCCGGAGCTGCCGTGGAGGCAGCGCCTTCGGTCAGCTTCTGCCAGAATTCTTCGCCTCCTGCGAGGTTATCAGCAGTGCCGCTGTTCCACGCGCCCCGCATTCCCACATAGAACTGGGACATATACTCCTGACTGGAACCACTCCTGCTCTGGGTGGTGTCGGGACCGTAATCACCGAGGTCGAGGCTGGCCAGGACCGGGCAGTCATCCCACTTGTACACCATGTTCCACCAGTCCTCGTCGCTGTCGGCGGCGGGCAGAGTGCCGTCAAGATACCGCAGCGAGCCGGTGCTTTCTTCAAAGCCCGCCGGGTCCCAGAGCAGGAAAACAGAGCTGAGGCCGCCCTGTACGTCGGTGGCCAGCTTGGTAGTTCCAGCCATGGTCAGATAGGCGGCGCTCTCGGTCTGGGTCTCAGTGTCGGAGTAGTCGAGAGTGTAGACGTTGAGGGTCACGACCACCTTGCCGTCGCCGTTGCGGTCTTCGCCGTAGGCGGCCAGTGCATCCTGCAAAGAGTTCACGGTGTCCTCGGGCAGATAGTAGGGGGCCACCACGGCCACGTTATAATCGGGCTTGGTGACAAAGAAATACTGTCCGATGAAGTTGTAGGCCACAAAAGCCGCGGCGATGCCGATGATGATGACCCATTTCAGGTTATAGTCCCACCAGTTGGCCCATCGCTCCTTGCGGGTGTACTGTCTTTCCTTTCGAGGGGCAATGTCTTTCGGGTCGATGTCGCGCTCGTAACGGTAGCTTGCCATGAGGCAGTGTCCTCCAAAAAAGTTATAACTCTGCCAGAATGGTCTGGCGGACGGCGTCGGGCAGCTGCTTCTGCTCGGCCCGGCTCATGTCTGCCGTCTGGATGGGCGGCAGCACCCGGACGTATACCGTGCCGGGGGTGGCGCGGTTGCCGTGGGCCTCGAACAGGCCCCGTGCGCCGGAGATGGCCACCGGCACCACCGGCGCGCCGGTCTTGACCGCAATGCGGAAGGCACCGGCCTTGAACTCACCGGCGCCGCCCTCTTCGCCCTTGTAGCGGGTGCCTTCAGGGAAGATGATGAAGCTCCTGCCGCTCTCCACGATGGCGGTGGCGTCGTTCAACGCGCGCACCGAGGCGCGGACATCGTCGCGCTGGACGAAAACGCAGCCCAGCAGCTTCATCCAGCGGTTGAGCAGAGGAATTTTTCCCAGCTCTTCCTTGGCGAGGATGCCGTAGGGCTCATCGAGGCCGGCCAGCAGCAGCGGGATGTCATAGTAGCTGCGGTGGTTCGCCACAAAGACGCAGGGGCCATCCTTCGGGATGTTGTCCAGTCCCTCGACGCTGAGCCGGACGCCGGTGACGTTCAGGATGCCTTTGCTCCAATGGGGGATGTGCTTTTTTACCAGCTGGCGCACCGTCTCGGTGTCGCCTGCGGCCAGCGCACGCTCGGCTTTGCATAGCACACTGTAATGGACGATCATGTACCCGAACAGATAAACGAATAACGCAATGGTGCGGAAAATGCTCACAGAGCGATACCTCCTTTTGGCTCAAAAAGCCGTTTCTATTGTATCACACTCCGCCCCAAAAAGGGAGAGGAAATACTTTTTTTACATTTAGAGGGCTTTGCGGCTTGCAAAATCCACAAAATCCGGGTATATTTATAATCAGAAAGCCAGCACAATGGCGTTTCCTGCCAAAACCGTGCTGCGCAATGTAAGCCGTCTTTCGGGACAGCGAGAGAGGATATTCACACAACATGAGTCTGTTCCCTTCTGCAAACGATTTCAAGTCCGGGCCGGGCGTCGAAAAGGACGCCCCCCGCAAGACCGGCGTAGGCCGCTTCTTCGAGCTGGTGGGCCGGGATATGAGCGGGATGTTCCTTGCAAACCTGCTCACCTGTCTGGGCTTTCTGCCCGTCATCTGTCTGGTGTACATCGGCTTCCTGATGAACAGCCTGCCCGTCATGGTGCTCAGCGCCGCCGTAGGCGGCATCCTGGCCGGTCCGGTGCTGGCAGGCATGTACGACACTGTCCTGCGCGCTCTGCGCGATGAGGCCGGTTACTGGTGGACCACCTACCGCAAGGCTTTCAAGCAGAACTTCAAAGCCAGCATCCTGCCGGGCGTGCTCTACTGCGTCGTGGTCACGGTGCAGATCTTCCTCGTGTACTTCTGCTTCAACCTGCTCTACCACGGCACCAACGTCGGCGTAGGCATGTGGGTGGCCACGGTGCTCAACCTCGTCATCTTCCACATGCTGTTCTCCTACATGTGGCCCCAGGTGGTCCTGCTGGACCAGCCTTTCGGCCAGACGCTCAAGAACAGCGTCAACTGCATGATCGCTTTCCTGCCCCACGCACTGGCTGCGTCTCTCGTGACGGTACTGTTCTGGGGCCTCGTCATCCTCTGTATGCCGCTGGGCCTGCTGCTCATGCTGGTGTTCGGCTTCTGGTTCCAGGTGGAGATCACCAGCCAGATCGTCTACGGCGACCTCGATCGGGTGTTCCACATCGAGGAGAACATCCGCAGGCTCCACGACGCCGAGTATGAAGCCGAGATGGCCGAGGAGCGCAGCGACGACGAGGAATAAACGACACACCGACGCGGAAAGGGGATGCGTGCAATGGAACAGCGGAACAATCTGGTGCTGCAGGGCACGGAGACATTTTCCCGCGGACAGCTCGATAATGTGGCGCTGGACAACGGCAGCGTCGTGCTGGACAGCGTGGCCGGGCGGTACCTGCAATACGGCAGCTACACGACGCCCGAGTTCGCCATGCCCTGTCTCTTATACACATCTCCGAGCCCACGAG
>ERZ1027200.372-NODE-372-length-28386-cov-6.233102_pt1 | contig 28386 bp, 20 predicted proteins | sample MGYA00519271_ERZ1027200 | MGnify/ENA primary metagenome ERZ1027200 (study PRJEB26926, sample SAMN06164742) | human gut metagenome | biome: ENVO:00009003; feature: ENVO:2100002; material: ENVO:00002003 | host: Homo sapiens | place: USA | collected 2012 ...
ATCTTGCAGTTGGCTCGTAATTTCATACGTTGCGATTTTGTCGGCAAAATTACGATAAATTCCCGACACCGGAACCCGCACCCCCGAAATTCATCCCGTCTGTCGCGTTTTCAAGGCTCCTCTCCCGCACCCGTGCCAGAACTCTATACAGCCATACTCGCGGACGGCATGTTAACCCGAAGAACGAATCTTTCAAAATCGGATTTAGCAAGCCTTTGATCCACCCAGTCGCACCGTGAAAAGCATGGAAGAATCCCGAACCTTCTCTTTGGACGTTTCCTGCGAACAGCAGTTTTTACCACCTTTTACTGCCGAAAGGAGGCTGCGGTGCGCTGCGCGCAACCATGATCATTTGGTTGCGTTCCGTTTTGGCCGGCCGGCGATCTTCCGGCGCGATGGGGGCTGTCTTCCGGGTCAAGTTAAAACCCATCCTCTCTTCCGTATCGGCTGTGCGGAAAGAGGAGCGATTCTTCCCGTTCGGGTGCCGGAGGTGGTAAAAACCATTTATTTTTTGAAAAAAAGAGGCCGACTATTTTTTAATTCGCAAAACTATTCTATCTTTGCACTCGATTTCGCCGAATAAGCGGAATCGGTTGACGCAAGGTTCTTTGAGACAGATAGGAATGGAAAATCCTGCGCCGATATTTGGCGGTTCGGAATATTATTCTTATCTTTGCAGTCCAAAACGGTTCATGCCGATGTAGCTCAGCCGGTCAGAGCAGCTGATTTGTAATCAGCAGGTCGTGGGTTCGAATCCCTCCATCGGCTCTACATCGCAAACCAACAAGGGAAGTTACCAGAGTGGCCAAATGGGGCAGACTGTAAATCTGCTGGCTTACGCCTTCGGTGGTTCGAATCCATCACTTCCCACTAAGAAAGAGTGCCGGTTGGAGTTGCAAGATCTTCGGCGGTGTCCGATCGACGGACGGCGCGGAGGAAAGGGTAGACTCTGATACGGTATATTTTTGCGGAAGTAGCTCAGTTGATAGAGCATCAGCCTTCCAAGCTGAGGGTCGCGAGTTTGAGCCTCGTCTTCCGCTCAAGACGCAGAAGCGTGTGATACGGACGTCTCCTATCGGTTGATAGGGGAGTTTGTGTCGCCCGCTCGTTCTGCGAAATGAATTTTTAAAACTTTAAAGCAATTTTTAACAATACTTTAAATACTTAATACTATGGCAAAAGAAAAATTCGACCGTTCGAAACCGCATGTGAACATCGGTACCATCGGACACGTTGACCACGGTAAGACCACCCTTACCGCCGCTATCACGACCGTTCTGGCTAAGAAAGGTCTGTCGGAGCTTCGTTCGTTCGACTCCATCGACAACGCTCCTGAGGAGAAAGAGCGTGGTATCACGATCAACACCTCGCACGTTGAGTACCAGACGGCCAACCGCCACTATGCTCACGTAGACTGCCCCGGACACGCCGACTATGTGAAGAACATGGTTACCGGTGCTGCTCAGATGGACGGTGCGATTCTGGTAGTTGCCGCAACGGACGGCCCGATGCCTCAGACCAACGAGCACGTGCTGCTCGCCCGTCAGGTGAACGTTCCCCGTATCGTTGTTTTCCTGAACAAGTGCGACATGGTGGACGACCCCGAAATGCTCGACCTCGTCGAGATGGAGGTTCGCGACCTGCTTTCGAAATACGAATATGACGGCGACAACGCTCCCGTTATCCGCGGTTCCGCACTCGGCGGCCTGAACGGCGAGCCGGCATGGGAGGACAAGATCATGGAGCTGATGAACGCTGTTGACGAGTATATTCCGATCCCGCAGCGTGAGAACGAGAAGCCGTTCCTGATGCCTGTCGAGGACGTGTTCTCGATCACCGGCCGCGGTACCGTTGTAACGGGCCGTATCGAGACCGGTATCATCCACGTAGGCGATCCCGTCGAGATCGTAGGTCTTGAGGAGAAGACCCTGACTTCGACTTGTACGGGTGTCGAGATGTTCCGCAAGCTGCTCGACGAGGGCGAGGCCGGCGACAACGTAGGTCTGCTGCTCCGCGGTATCGACAAGAAAGAGGTTAAGCGCGGTATGGTAGTCGCTAAACCCGGTTCGATCACTCCGCACACCGAGTTCGAGGCTGAGGTCTACATCCTGAAGAAGGAAGAGGGTGGCCGTCACACGCCGTTCCACAACAACTATCGTCCCCAGTTCTATCTGCGTACGATGGACGTGACCGGTGAGGTTCACCTGCCCGCAGGCGTGGACATGGTTATGCCCGGCGACCACGTGACCATCACCGTGAAGCTGATCTACCCGGTAGCTATCAACGAAGGTCTGCGTTTCGCAATCCGCGAGGGTGGCCGTACGGTAGGTGCAGGTCAGATCCTGAAGATCGTGAAATAATTTTCACAACCTATAGGGAAGCGGTGTTCCGCACCGCTTCCCGCTTTTAGGAGCATAGTTCAAGGGTAGAATAGCGGTCTCCAAAACCGTTGATGGGAGTTCGAATCTCTCTGCTCCTGCCAAAGAGTAAAAGAAAAAAGTATGTTCAATTACGTTAAAGAATCCTACAACGAGCTTGTAAACAAGGTGACGTGGCCCACGTTTCCGCAGCTCCAGAGCTCTACGATCGTCGTGATGGTGGCTTCGGTCATTTTCGCCATTGTCGTGCTGGCTATGGACCTGACGTTCGAGAACCTGATGGCCGTCATTTACAAGACACTGGGTAATCTTGGCCGTTAATTGTTGCTGAAACGATGAGCGAGATTAAGAAGCAGTGGTATGTCGTCCGGGCTATCGGCGGTAAGGAAAACAAGGTCAAAGAGTATATCGAGGCCGAAATCCGCCATAATAATCTGGAGGAGTACATATCTCAGGTGCTGATTCCCACCGAAAAGGTATACACCATCCGCAACGGAAAGAAAGTCTCCAAGGAGAAGGTTTCTTATCCGGGCTACGTATTGGTGGAGGCCGCATTTGTAGGTCAGATTCCGATTATAATTCGTAACACTCCCAATGTGCTGGGTTTCCTCGGCGATACCAAGGAAGACAGTCGCAAGATGAATGCCACGCCGCTGCGTCCGCAGGAGGTGGCCCGCATCCTCGGCCGCGTCGATGAGATGAACGCCATGGAGGAGGAGAACGAAATACCATTCTTTGTCGGCGAGACCGTCAAGGTCACCGATGGCCCTTTCTCAAGCTTCCAGGGTACCATCGAGGCTGTCGACAACGAGCGCAAGAAACTCACGGTATCGGTGAAGATATTCGGGCGCAAGACTCCTATGGAGTTGGGTTTCACACAAGTAGAAAAAGAATAATTAACCAAGGAAAACTATGGCAAAAGAGGTTGCTGCATTTATTAAATTGCAGATCAAAGGTGGTGCCGCCAATCCTTCGCCCCCGGTTGGTCCCGCATTGGGTTCTAAGGGAGTCAATATCATGGACTTCTGTAAGCAGTTCAATGCGCGTACCCAGGACAAGGCAGGGAAGGTTCTCCCGGTCATCATCACGGTTTACAGCGATAAGTCGTTCGACTTTGTTGTAAAACAGCCGCCTGTAGCTATTCAGCTCAAGGAAGCAGCCAAAGTGCAGAAGGGTTCCGCACAGCCTAACCGCGACAAGGTCGGTCAGGTGACGTGGGATCAGGTGCGCGAGATCGCTCAGGACAAAATGCCTGACATGAACTGCTTTACCTTAGAGGCTGCTATGCGTATGATCGCTGGTACCGCTCGCAGTATGGGTATCAACGTCGTCGGTGAATTTCCTAATATGTAATCGAAGATGAGTAAGTTGACAAAAAATCAAAAGATCGCCTACGCCAAGGTGGAAGCCAATAAGGCTTACAAGCTCTCGGAGGCTGCCGCTCTTCTGAAGGAGATTACGTTCACGAAATTCGACGCTTCGGTTGATATCGACGTGCGTCTGGGAGTCGATCCCCGCAAGGCCAATCAAATGGTCCGCGGCGTTGTGACGCTGCCCCACGGTACGGGTAAGCAGGTGCGCGTGCTGGTGCTCTGTACTCCTGAGAAGGAGGCTGAGGCTCAGGCTGCTGGCGCCGATTACGTAGGTTTGGACGAGTTTGTTGATAAGATCAAGGGCGGCTGGACCGACGTTGACGTTATCATCTGCACGCCGAACGTAATGGGCAAGGTTGGTGCGCTGGGCCGTATTCTGGGTCCCCGCGGCCTGATGCCTAACCCCAAGACCGGTACGGTTACGATGGAGGTGGGCAAAGCCGTTCAGGAAGTGAAATCGGGTAAGATCGACTTCAAGGTCGACAAATTCGGTATCATTCACACTTCGGTAGGTAAGGTTTCGTTCTCGGCCGATCAGATCGTGGACAACGCGAAAGAGGTGCTGAACATGATTCTCAAACTGAAACCGGCTGCTGCGAAAGGTTCTTATGTGAAGAGTATTTATCTCTCGACCACGATGAGTCCCGGCTTGCAGATTGATTCCAAATCAGTAGAAACCAAATAAGAAGGAGGAGAGAAGAGATGACAAAGGAAGAAAAACTGGTCGTTATTAACGCCATTGCCGAGCAGCTCCAAGCTTATCCTCACTTCTATATCGCCGACATCGCGGCGCTTGACGCAGAGCAGACCGCTGCCCTGCGCCGTAAGTGCTTCGAAAACGACGTCAAACTGGTAGTCGTGAAGAACACGCTGCTGGGCAAGGCGCTGGAGAAGGTGGAGAAGGCTGACGCTGATCTGGTAAAAGTATTGGAGGGGCCGACCTCGATTATGTTCGCCAACGTTGCGAAGGCTCCTGCGGTTCTGATCAAGGAATTCCGCAAGAAGTCCGACAAACCCGTTCTGAAGGCGGCTTTCGCCGAAGGATGCGTTTACGTGGGCGACGATCAGCTGGACGCTCTGTGTAACATCAAGTCGAAGGAGGAGCTTATCGGCGACATCATCGCACTGCTCCAGTCTCCTGCGAAGAATGTTATTTCTGCATTGCAGGCTAATGCAGGCCAAAAGATTGCGGGCATCGTGAAGACGCTCGAATCGAGAAACAACTAATCACAATCAAGAATTAAACAAAATTTAATAAGCTTACAACTATGGCAGACGTAAAGAAACTTGCTGAAGAACTGGTAAACCTCAAGGTTACCGAGGTAAACGAATTGGCTACCATCCTCAAGGAGGAGTATGGCATTGAACCGGCTGCTGCCGCTGTTGCCGTTGCAGCTCCCGCTGCTGGCGCAGGCGAGGCTGCTGCCGCCGAGAAGTCGACTTTCGACGTGATTCTGAAGACCGCCGGTCAGGCAAAACTTCAGGTTATCAAGGTCGTTAAGGACCTCGCTGGTCTTTCGCTGGGCGACGCTAAAGCTCTCGTTGACGGCGCTCCCAAGGCTGTTAAAGAGGGTGTCTCCAAGGAAGAGGCCGAGTCGATCAAGGCTCAGCTTGAGGAGGCTGGTGCTGAAGTTGAGCTTAAGTAGCATTGCTGCTTAAGTCGTTTCAGACGATTCAGGTATAGGGCTTACCGGCGTGTAAGCTCTATGCCTTTTCTTGGTCTAAAGACTGGAAGTGCCGAGCAGGAGCTGTGTCCACTCTTTGGAAGAAAGGATGCTCCCGGGGCGAAATACGCCTGCAAACGGGGGCATTGGCGGGATAATAAATACCCGGCAACGCGGGGGAGCGTAACCCACCAGAATTACACTTCAACATAATTTGGATTTTACGATGTCCACAGCAAAAACACAACAAAGAATTAGCTTTTCGACAGTCAAGAACCGGGTGCCTTATCCCGATCTGCTGGAGGTACAGCTTAAATCATTCCGGGACTTTTTCCAGATGGACACCACAGCCGAAAATCGTAAAAACGAGGGGCTGTATAAGGTGTTTCAGGAGAATTTCCCCATTACGGATACCCGGAACAATTTCGTTCTGGAGTTCATCGACTACTATATCGACCCGCCGCGCTACTCGATCGAGGAGTGTCTGGAGCGCGGGCTGACGTACAGCGTTCCCCTGAAAGCCAAACTCAAGCTTTACTGCACGGACGACGAGCACGAAGATTTCGGTGTCGTCGTTCAGGATGTGTACTTCGGTACGATTCCCTATATGACCGAACGCGGTACGTTCGTCATCAACGGTGCGGAGCGTGTCATCGTATCCCAGCTGCACCGTTCGCCGGGCGTGTTCTTCGGACAGAGCATGCACACCAACGGCACGAAGCTCTATTCGGCGCGTATCATTCCTTTCAAGGGTTCGTGGATCGAATTTGCAACGGACATCAACAACGTGATGTATGCCTACATCGACCGTAAGAAGAAGCTTCCCGTCACCACGCTGCTGCGCGCCATCGGCTACGAGGCGGACCAGCAGATTCTCGAAATCTTCGATCTGGCGGACGAAGTGAAGGTCACGAAGGCCAACCTCAAGAAGGCCGTGGGCCGCAAGCTCGCCGCACGTGTGCTTTCGACGTGGGTCGAGGACTTCGTGGACGAAGATACGGGCGAGGTGGTTTCCATCGAGCGCAACAACGTTATCGTGGACCGCGAGACGGTCCTCGAAGAGGAACATGTGGACCAGATTCTCGAAAGCGGCGCCAAGACGATCCTCCTGCATAAGGAGAGCCTGTCGGGCATCGATTTCTCGATCATATACAATACCCTGCAGAAAGACCCCTGCAACTCCGAGAAGGAGGCTGTCGTTTACATCTACCGGCAGCTGCGCGCTTCGGAGCCGCCCGATGAGGCGACGGCGCGCGATGTCATCGAGAAGCTGTTCTTCTCGGACAAGCGCTACGACTTGGGCGACGTGGGCCGCTACCGCATCAACAAGAAGCTGGATCTGGATACCGATCCGGCCATTCGCACGTTGACGCGCGAGGACATCATCGCCATTATCAAATACCTGATCCAGCTGATCAACTCCAAGGCCGACGTGGACGATATCGACCACCTGTCGAACCGCCGCGTGCGCACCGTGGGCGAACAGCTGTCGAATCAGTTCTCGGTAGGTTTCGTGCGCATGGCGCGTACGATCCGCGAGCGTATGAACGTGCGTGACAACGAGGTGTTTACGCCGGTGGATCTGATCAACGCCAAGACGTTGTCTTCGGTGATCAACTCGTTCTTCGGCACTTCGCAGCTCTCGCAGTTCATGGACCAGATCAACCCGCTGGCCGAAATTACGCACAAGCGCCGTCTGTCGGCCCTCGGCCCCGGCGGTCTGTCGCGTGACCGCGCCGGTTTCGAGGTGCGAGACGTACACTACACGCATTACGGCCGTCTCTGCCCGATCGAGTCGCCGGAAGGCCCGAACATCGGTCTGATTTCGTCGCTCTGCGTTTATGCGAAGATTTCGCCGATGGGATTCATCGAGACTCCCTACCGGAAGGTCGAGAACGGACAGATCGACATGAACAACGACGACATCCGCTACTACTCGGCCGAAGAGGAGGAGGGCAAGATTGTCGCGCAGGCGAACATGCCGATCGACGACGAAGGCCACTTCCTGCAGCCCGACCGTATCAAGGCGCGCGAAGGCGCCGACTTCCCGGTGGTTACCGCTGAGGAGGTGAATCTGATGGACGTGGCTCCGAACCAGATCGCTTCGATCGCCGCGAGCCTTATCCCGTTCCTCGAACACGACGACGCCAACCGCGCCCTGATGGGTTCGAACATGATGCGTCAGGCCGTGCCTCTGGTGACTACGGACGCTCCTATCGTCGGCACGGGCATCGAGAAGGACATGATCTCAGACAGCCGCATCCAGATCGTGGCCGAAGGCGACGGCGAAGTGACTTTCGCCGACGCGACGAAGATACAGATCAGGTACGAGCGTACGGAAGACGAGATTCTGGCGTCGTTCGAGCCGGAAGTGACCACATACGAGCTTCCGCGCTACCGCCGTACCAACCAGAATACTTCCATCACCCTGAAGCCCATCGTACTGACGGGCGACAAGGTCGTGAAGGGACAGATCCTTACCGAAGGCTATTCGACGCAGCACGGCGAGCTGGCTCTGGGCCGTAACCTGAAGGTGGCGTTCATGCCTTGGAAGGGTTACAACTTCGAGGACGCCATCGTGATTTCGGAGCGTATCCAGCGTGAGGACATCTTCACGTCGGTGCACGTCGACGAGTACATCATGGAGGTGCGCGACACCAAGCGCGGTGTCGAGGAGCTGACTTCGGACATTCCGAACGTGAGCGAGGACGCTACCAAGGACCTCGACGCGAACGGTATCATCCGTATCGGCGCCAACGTGCATCCGGGCGACATCCTGATCGGTAAGATCACCCCGAAGGGCGAGAGCGATCCTTCGCCTGAGGAGAAGCTGCTCCGCGCCATCTTCGGCGACAAGGCCGGCGACGTGAAGGACGCCTCGCTCAAGGCGCAGCCTTCGCTGCACGGCGTGGTGATCGACACGAAGCTCTACAGCCGCGCCAACAAGGAGGGCAAGAAGGGCAAGAGCGCCGAGAAGGTGCAGATCGAGAAACTCGACGAGAAGTTCGCAGCCGAGATTGCGGAGCTGACCAAACGGCTGGTGGCCAAGTTGTGGACCCTGCTTCAGGGCAAGACCACGACCGGCGTCACCGACTACTTCGGCGTGGAACTCTATCCCGCAGGCACGAAATTCTCGCAGAAGATGCTGGAGGAGATCGCCCGCAAGACCACGGACGAGAAGACCGGCGTGGTGATGGGTTATCTGAATCTCGGCACCTGCAAGTGGACGGGCGACGCCCACACCGACGCGCTGATCGAAGCTACCATTAACAATTATACCATCGAATGGAAGAAGGCCGATGCCGCCATCAAGCGTGAGAAGTACAACATCACCAACGGCGACGAGCTTCCGCAGACGGGCGTCATTCAGATGGCCAAGGTCTACATCGCCAAGAAGCGCAAGCTCAAGGTGGGCGACAAGATGGCAGGACGCCACGGCAACAAGGGTATCGTAGCCCGTATCGTGCGCGACGAGGACATGCCGTTCCTCGAAGACGGTACGATCGTCGATATCTGTCTGAACCCGCTGGGCGTGCCTTCGCGAATGAACCTCGGACAGATTTACGAGACCGTGCTCGGATGGGCGGGCCGTGAACTGGGCCTGAAGTTCGCAACGCCGATCTTCGACGGTGCGTCGCTCGACCAGATCAACGAGTACACGGCCAAGGCGGGTATTCCGCACAGCGGCCGTACGTACCTCTACGACGGCGGCACGGGCGAGATGTTCGACCAGCCGGCGACGGTGGGCGTGATCTACATGCTCAAGCTCGGCCACATGATCGACGACAAGATGCACGCCCGTTCGATCGGTCCCTACTCGCTCATCACGCAGCAGCCGCTCGGCGGTAAGGCCCAGTTCGGCGGCCAGCGTTTCGGTGAGATGGAGGTTTGGGCGCTCGAAGGCTTCGGCGCCGCCAACATCCTGCAGGAGATCCTGACCATCAAGTCCGACGACGTGATGGGCCGCGCCAAGGCTTACGAGGCGATCGTCAAGGGTGAGAACCTGCCCAAGCCGGGTATTCCGGAGGCTATGAACGTGCTGCTGCACGAGCTTCGCGGTCTGGCCCTGTCGGTCAAACTCGAATAAGGTATAATTTGAGGATAAGAAAAACGAAGAACAAATATGTCAATTTCCAAAGACAATAAGACGAACAATGGTTACAGCCGCATTTCGATTGGCTTGGCCTCCCCTGAGGAGATTTTGGCCCAGTCGAGCGGTGAGGTGCTCAAGCCCGAAACCATTAACTATCGTACCTACAAGCCTGAGCGCGACGGTCTGTTCTGCGAACGCATTTTCGGTCCCGTCAAGGACTACGAATGCCATTGCGGCAAGTACAAGCGTATTCGCTACAAGGGCATCGTCTGCGACCGCTGCGGTGTGGAGGTGACCGAGAAGAAGGTGCGCCGCGAGCGTATGGGCCACATTTCGCTGGTCGTGCCCGTGGTTCACATCTGGTACTTCCGTTCGCTGCCCTCGAAGATCGGTTACCTGCTGGGTATTCCGTCGAAGAAGCTGGAGGCGATCATCTATTACGAGCGTTACGTCGTGATCAACGCCGGCGCCGCCGCCGAGCAGGGCATCGAGCGTCTGGCCACGCTTTCGGAGAAGGAGTATCTCGACGTGCTGGCCGCGCTGCCGAAGGGCAATCAGGCGCTGGATGACAGCGATCCCAACAAGTTCGTCGCGCAGATGGGCGCCGAGGCGATCTACACGCTTCTGAAGACCGTGGACCTCGATTCGATGTCCTACGCGTTGCGTCACAAAGCTTCGACCGAGACTTCGCAGCAGCGCAAGAGCGAAGCCCTCAAGTGCCTGAACGTCATCGAGTCGTTCCGCGCGTCGGAGGGTAAGAACAAGCCCGAATGGATGGTGCTGAACGTCATTCCGGTCATTCCGCCCGAACTGCGTCCGCTGGTGCCGCTGGACGGCGGCCGTTTCGCCACGTCGGACCTGAACGACCTCTACCGTCGTGTCATTATCCGCAACAACCGTCTGAAGCGGCTCATCGAGATCAAGGCTCCGGAGGTGATTCTGCGCAACGAGAAGCGCATGCTGCAGGAGGCCGTCGATTCGCTGTTCGACAACTCGCGCAAGAGCAACGCCGTGAAGAACGAGTCGAACCGTCCGCTCAAGTCGCTGTCGGATTCGCTCAAGGGCAAGCAGGGACGTTTCCGTCAGAACCTGCTGGGTAAGCGTGTCGATTATTCGGCCCGTTCGGTCATCGTCGTCGGCCCTGAGCTGAAGATGCACGAGATGGGTATTCCGAAGGACATGGCGGCCGAGCTTTACAAGCCGTTCGTGATCCGCAAGCTCATCGAGCGCGGCATCGTGAAGACGGTGAAATCCGCGAAGAAGATCATCGACCGGAAAGACCCCGTGATCTGGGGTATTCTGGAGAATGTCATAAAGGGACACCCCGTGTTGATGAACCGCGCCCCGACCCTGCACCGTCTGGGTATTCAGGCGTTCCAGCCCAAGCTGATCGAGGGCAAGGCAATGCAGCTCCACCCGCTGGCATGTACGGCGTTCAACGCCGACTTCGACGGCGACCAGATGGCCGTGCACCTGCCGCTGGGCAATGCCGCCATTCTGGAGGCCCAGCTGCTGATGCTCGGTTCGCACAACGTCCTTAACCCCGCCAACGGCGCGCCTATCACCGTGCCGTCGCAGGACATGGTCCTCGGTCTGTACTACATCACCAAACCCCGCAAGGGCGTGAAGGGCGAAGGCCGCGTATTCTACGGTCCTGAGGAGGCTATCATCGCCTACAACGAGCGTCAGGCGGACCTGCACGCCATCGTGAAGTGTCTGGTGGACGACATCGACGAGAACGGCAATCCGATTACCGAATTGAAGGAGACGACCATCGGCCGCATCCTCTTCAATCAGGTGGTGCCCAAGGAGGTCGGTTATATCAACGAAATCCTCACGAAGCGTTCGCTGCGCGACATCATCGCCGTGGTGATGAAGAAGGCCGGCGCCGACAAGGTGGCTGCTTTCCTCGACGATATCAAGCACATGGGTTACCAGATGGCCTTCCGCGGCGGTCTGTCGTTCAACCTCGACGCCGTGATTATCCCCGAAGAGAAGGAGAAACTCGTGCAGGAGGGTTACGAGCGTTCGGACTCCATCATGGAGGACTACAACATGGGTCTGATCACCAACAACGAACGTTACAACCAGATCATCGACGTCTGGACGAACATCAATACCAAACTCACGAAGGTCGTGATCGACACGCTGATCAAGGACGACGACGGTTTCAACCCGGTATACATGATGCTCGACTCCGGCGCCCGCGGTTCGAAGGAGCAGATTCGTCAGCTGAGCGGTATGCGCGGTCTTATGGCCAAGCCGCAGAAGTCGGGCGTCGAGGGCGGTCAGCAGGTCATCGAGAACCCGATCCTCTCGAACTTCAAGGAGGGACTTTCGGTGCTTGAGTACTTCATTTCGACGCACGGTGCCCGTAAGGGTCTTGCCGATACCGCGCTTAAGACCGCCGACGCAGGTTATCTGACCCGTCGTCTGGTGGACGTTGCGCAGGACGTGATTATCAACGAAGAGGACTGCGGTACGCTCCGCGGCCTGACGGCTACGGCCATCAAGCGCAACGACGACGTCGTGCAGACCCTCTACGACCGTATTCTCGGCCGTACGGCCCTGAACGACGTGATCCATCCGCTTACGGGCGAAGTGATCTGCAAGGCCGGCGAGGAGATTACCGAGTCGATCGCCGAAGCGATCGAGAAGTCGCCGCTGGAGTCGGTCGAGATCCGCTCGGTGCTGACCTGCGAGGCGCGCCGCGGCGTATGCGCCAAATGCTACGGCCGCAACCTTGCCACTGCCCGCATGGTGCAGAAGGGCGAAGTGGTCGGCGTGATCGCCGCTCAGTCGATCGGCGAGCCGGGTACGCAGCTTACGCTCCGTACGTTCCACGTCGGCGGTGTGGCCGGCGGTACGGCCGTCGAGACCAATGTCGTTTCGAAATACGAAGGCCGTCTGGAAATCGACGAGCTGCGCACCGTCAAGGGCAAGAACGCCATGGGCGAGGCGATCGACATCGTCATTTCGCGTCAGTCGGAGTTCCGCATCGTCGATCCCAAGACCGAAATCGTTCTCTATACGCACAACCTGCCTTACGGCGCGACGCTCTTCATGGCGGACGGCGCCGAAGTCAAGAAGGGCGACATGATCTGCGAGTGGGACCCCTACAACGCCGTTATTATTTCGGAGTACGAGGGCCGCGCCGTTTACGAAAACATCATCGAGGGCGTTACCTACCGCGATGAGCGCGACGAGCAGACCGGACTTTCGGAGAAGGTGGTCACCGAGTCGAAGGACAAGACCAAGAACCCCGTCATCAAGATCGTCAACAAGGAGGGCGAGGAGGTCAAGCAGTACAACCTGCCCGTTTCGGCCCACGTCGTGGTGAAGGACAACGCCAAGATCAAGGCCGGCGATATCCTCATCAAGATCCCGCGTGCCGTCGGCAAGTCGGGCGGCGACATCACCGGCGGTCTGCCGCGTGTTACCGAGCTGTTCGAAGCCCGCAACCCGTCGAACCCCGCCATCGTTTCGGAAATCGACGGCGAGGTGTCGTTCGGCAAGATCAAGCGCGGTAACCGTGAGATCATCATCACCTCGAAACAGGGCGATATGAAGCGTTATCTCGTGCCCCTGTCGCGTCAGATCATCGTGCAGGAGAACGACTACGTGAAGGCCGGAAGCCCGCTGTCGGACGGCGCCATCACTCCGAGCGACATCCTCAATATCCTCGGCCCGACGAAGGTGCAGGAGTACATTGTCAACGAGGTGCAGGAGGTGTACCGCATGCAGGGTGTGAAGATCAACGACAAGCACTTCGAGGTTATCGTCCGCCAGATGATGAACAAGGTGCGGATCGAGGATCCGGGAGATACCCGCTTCTTCGAGGACCAGACCGTCGACAAGTGGGAGTTCATGGACGTCAACGACGAACTTTACGACAAGGTGGTCGTTACCGATGCCGGCGATTCGACGTCGCTGCAGCCCGGACAGATCGTTTCGCTGCGCAAGCTCCGCGACGAGAATTCGAGCCTCAAGCGCCGCGACATGAAGCCCGTGCAGGTGCGCGATATTATTCCCGCAACCTCGACGCAGGTGCTGCAGGGTATTACCCGCGCCGCGCTGCAGACTTCGAGCTTCATCTCGGCCGCATCGTTCCAAGAGACCACCAAGGTGCTCAACGAAGCTGCCATCCAAGCGAAGGTCGATCCGCTGGAGAACCTCAAGGAGAACGTCATCTGCGGTCATCTGATCCCCGGCGGTACGGGTCTGCGCGAGTACGACAACCTCGTGGTCGGTTCGAAAGCCGAGCTGGAATCGCTTCAGCAGGCGCAGTAAGCCGACGTTACCTATACGATTCGAAAGAAGCCGTTCCCAAAGGAACGGCTTCTTTTTTACCGTGTCCGGATTATTTCATTGGCTTTATCACGTCACTGTCCCGATAATTATGCGTAAATCGAAATGGTTCATAATCCCGGCGGCTTGGCTGGCCGTTTTCTTATCGGTCGGATGCGTTGGCCGCCTCAAACCGGGTGTTGCGGCGCAAGCGGAGATGACCGCTGACAGAGTTGCTGCGGATGGCTGAAAATCCTGTACGCTGCAGCGAAGCGTGCTTGGCGCTGTTCGAACTTACGGGACCAGTGAAAACCTGCCAAGCAGAAGCTGGCAGACCGGAACTGCCGAAAAAGAGTGCGAGGAGTGGAGAGGATGCGCAGGCCGGGATGTCGGCGTTGCTGCCCTGTGATACCGCAGGCCGGATCGTTGCGCAGAGGCTCGAATACGGGGGCGATGCGGTGGGGGACGGCGAGCGGCCTGCCGAATTTTCATACGATGACGCCGGGCGGCTGACGCGGACCCATGCGAATCCCGGCCCGCAAAAATTGCGGGTTCCTGCCGGGGAGAGCCTGTCCGGGTTATTTTTTGTCGTTGTAACGCTTGGCGAGACCTCCGGTCGATGTTTCGCGGTAGAGACTCGGCAGGTTGTGGCCGGTTTCGTTCATCACCTCCACGACCTTGTCGAAACTGACCATATGCGAACCGTCGGAGAGCGTGGCGTAGGCGTTGGCGTCGAAGGCTCTGGCCGCGGCGATCGCGTTGCGTTCGATGCAGGGGACCTGCACAAGTCCGCAGACGGGGTCGCAGGTCAATCCCAGATGGTGTTCGAGTCCCATCTCCGCGGCGTATTCGATCTGCGCAGGCGTGCCGCCGAACAACTGGCAGGCCGCGGCGGCAGCCATGGCGCAGGCCACGCCGACCTCGCCCTGACAGCCGACTTCGGCGCCCGAAATCGAAGCGTTGGTCTTGGCGACGTTGCCGAAGAGTCCCGCCGTGGCCAGCGCCCGCAGGATGCGGATGCGCAGGAAGTTGCGCGAATTGGCCAGATGGTAGAGCACCGCCGGGACGACGCCGCACGAGCCGCACGTCGGGGCCGTTACGACGGTGCCGCCGGAAGCGTTCTCCTCCGAAGTCGCCAGCGCATAGGCGTAAATCTGGGCGCGGGATTTCAGCGAATCGGTGTAGCTCTTCGATTTGACCCAGTAGGTGCTGGCTTTGCGGGCGACTTTAAGCCCTCCGGGCAGTACGCCGTCGTTGTTCAGGCCGCGCTGGATCGTCTCGCACATCACGGTCCATATCTCGTTGAGGTAATCCCAGATTTCGGGACCTTCGCAGTCGGTTACGTATTCCCAGTAGGTCTTGCCTTCGTGGCTGCACCACGCTTTGATCTCGCTGACGGTAGTCAGCGGGTAGATGCTGTGCGGCGTTTCGAGACGCGACGTCTCGTTTGCCAGCGCACCTCCGCCGATGCTGTAGATGGTCCAGCTGTCCGCGACATTGCCTGCCTTCAGCCCTTCGAACAGCATGCCGTTGGGGTGGAAGGGCAGCACGACCTCCGGTTTCCAGACGATTTCGGTCGGAGCGAGAGGTTCCAGCACCGAGAGGATCGCGGTGTCGGTAAGGTGGCCTTTGCCGGTGGCGGCCAGCGACCCGTACAGCGTCACGCGGTAGGCGTCCGCATCGTGACAGCGTTCGGCGAAGCGTTCGGCGGCTTTCTTGGGACCCATCGTGTGGCTGCTCGACGGGCCGTTGCCTATTTTGTACAACTCCTTGAGTGATTCCATCGTATCGTTGTTTTCGGGGCAAAGACAGTGCAGGCCGGGGCAGAGACGAATTTATTCGAACCGTGCCGGGACGCCGCCTGTCTGAGCGGAGGTTTATCCGCCGCAAAGATAATGTAAATGTCGGAATTTTCTCTTCCCGAAAGAGATTTGAAGAGATCGGAGGCCTGCCCGGCTGTTTATAAAACAGGAGAGAAACCGAGGTTTCTCTCCTTGTAGTCTCACCGCGACTCGAACGCGAATCTAGGGTTTAGGAAACCCTCGTTCTATCCCTTGAACTATGAGACCCTGAAAAAAGCGGTGCACCTCCGACGAAGCGCACCGCAAAGATAATAATTTTTCCCGTTTTTAGAAACTGAAACCTACGCCGATCGAGAACGTGTGGGCGCGGGCGGTGTAATTACCCGAAAAATCGGCGATCGGGCTGGTGAGCTGGCTTTCGGGAATGCCTGCCGCCGTCAGTTTTTCGTTCACGATGCCCAGCACCGAATTGGTGTAGGGATAGGAACCCGTGCGCTCCGGATCGGCCGAGTTGACATAGCCGTAGGCGATGTCGATGTTCATCCATTTGATCGGGCGGAAGGTGACGCCGGCCGTATAGGCGAGCTTGGTCATCGACGGGGTTTCGGGATTGAGGTAGTCGCTGCGCACGGGGCTTTCGTCCACGTACATACCCATGCGGGCCGTCAGCCAGTCGAGAGCGTGGTACTGGCCGCCGAAGCGGAACGCCAGCGTATTGGAGTATTTCTTGTCGCTGACCGGAATGTTCAGCACGGGCGTATTGCTGTCGGGGTCGAGAATCCGGACGTCGAGCTGGTCGTAGGCGCTCCAGAGCACATATTGCAGATCGACGGCGAATTCCCACTTCGGAACGGGGCGGAAGCTGACGCCCCACGTCAGCGACGCCGGCAGGGGCAGTTCGGTCTTCACGACGGCCGACGTGAGTTTGGCGGGGTCGAGACCCAGCTGGGGCAGGAGCTGGCCGATTGCCTGAGCGATCTGGGCGTTGTCGATCATACGCAGGTCGATCGAACCCGAATCCACCTTCATTTTGAGTTTCGAACGGTAGGTGAAGCCCAGCGACCACTGTTCGTTGATGTCCCACATCATGCCGAGGTTGACGCCGACGGCCATCTTGGCTTTGCCTTCGAGGCCCAGCGACATCAGATTTTTGTCTCCGGCCATTTCGAAGAGGTTGGGCATTTGCGGATTGAGCATTTGCAATGCGCCCATGAGCGCCTTGTTCTGCGCGTTGTCCGCACCGATAGGCAGCAGCGAACGCGAAAGGTCGAATTTACCCCAAGTCATCATCAGACCGCCGCCGACGGAGAGGTGCTCGCAGAGTTTGAACGAGACGGTCGGCTGGACGTTGTATGCCTTGAGATTGATCGACTGCACGAGCTGCGCTCCCGGCCAGTTGTTGCCCCAGTCCATCGAGGAGCCGAACGGCGTGTTGAAGGCCAGACCGACCGACATCCAGTCGAGGGGTTTGTAGTTGAAGTAGGCGTAAAGCGGAGTGGCTATGCTGTTGTCCGAAGTGTAGCGCTGCGGTTTGGTCTTGCCCGTATAGTCGGGGAGCGACGTATAGGTAGCCTTCGAAGCGATACCCGTGATGCCGACCGAAATGTCGAACTCGGAGTCCTGAAACGAAGCGGCGGCGGGGTTGAACCAGATCGATTCGGAGTTGAGTTTCATGGCTGTACCCACATGGCCCATACCGTTCTGCTTCGAGGAGAGGTTGTTCACCTGATATCCTTCGGCGTATGCTCCGGAGGCGGCGGCAGCGGCGGCCAGAAGTAGGAAGATTTTTTTCATAACGTATTGGTTTGGTTTATACTGTCCGCACTGCGGAGTGCGAAAAATCGAGGGCAAAAGTATAAAAACTATTCCCGCCGCCCAAACTTTTTGGCCTAAATTTCCTGAAAATTGACCTGAATGGTATAGGATTGGCCGAAAGGACGGGTGGGGCGGGGGAGGCGCTGCCGCATGAAAAAAGTGCGGCATGTTTCATGCCGCACCTGAGTCTTCGTTCCATGCCGGATTATTTCCGGTTGTTGTACGCTTCGAGCGCCTTGCCCAGAATGAGCAGCGAGCGTTCGAGGTCCTCTTTCTTGAGGACATAGGCGATGCGGACCTCGTTGCGGCCGCGGGTCGGGTCGGAGTAGAAGCCCGAAGCCGGGGCGAGCATGACGGTCTCTCCCTCGTATTCGAAATCCGAAAGGCACCATGCGCAGAAGTCGTCGCTGTCTTCGACCGGGAGCCGCGCCACGGTGTAAAAGGCGCCCATCGGAATCGGCGAGTAGACGCCCGGAATGCGGTTGAGACCGTCGATCAGGCACTTGCGGCGTTCGATATACTCTTCGTAGACTTCGGTGCTGTAGGAGCGCGGAGCGTCGATCGAAGCTTCGGCGACGATCTGGCCGATCAGTGGCGGCGAGAGTCGCGCCTGACAGAATTTCATCACCGCGTCGCGCAGTTTTTTGTTCTTGGTGATGAGCGCACCGATGCGGATGCCGCATTCGGAGTAGCGTTTCGACACCGAGTCGATCAGCACGACGTTCTGTTCGACGCCTTCGAGGTGGCAGGCCGAAATATAGGGCGAACCGGTATAGATGAACTCGCGGTAAACCTCGTCGGAGAAGAGGAAAAGATCGTATTTCTTCACCAGATCGCGGATGCGCTCCATCTCCTTGCGGGTGTAGAGGTAGCCCGTGGGGTTGTTGGGGTTGCAGATCAGGATGCCGCGCGTGCGCTCGTTGATCAGTTTTTCGAACTCCGCGACGTCGGGCAGCGCAAAGCCTTGTTCGATCGACGAGACGACCGGACGGATCACGGCGCCCGCCGAGATGGCGAAAGCCATGTAGTTGGCGTAGGCCGGTTCGGGCACGATGATTTCGTCGCCGGGGTTCAGGCACGACATGAAGGCGAACAACACCGCTTCGGAACCTCCCGTGGTGACGATGATCTCTTCGGGCGAAAGTTTGATCTGGTATTGCTGGTAGTAGCCCGCCAGCTTTTCGCGGAGCGACCGGTAACCGTCGCTGGGGCTGTATTCGAGTACTTTGCGGTCGATCTTCTTCAACGCTGCGAGTCCCGTCTGGGGCGACGGCAGATCGGGCTGGCCGATGTTGAGGTGGTAGATTCTGATTCCCCGCGACCGGGCGGCTTCCGCCAGCGGAACGAGTTTGCGTATCGGAGATGCCGGCATCAGCTCGGCGCGTTGTGAGATTTCGGGCATGCGTGAAAAGGTTTTGAGTGGCGCAGCAGACTATTCAAGCTCGATCGTCGGACGGAATTTGACGGCCTTGCGGGGCGGGATTTTCACGGCCGCACCCGTGCGGGGATTGCGGCCTACGCGCGCGGCTTTCTGCTGCACGCTGAACGTTCCGAGACCCGTGAGGGTAAGACGCTCCCCTTCGCGGAGCGACTGTACGGTCACCCGGATAATGGCATCGACGGCTTTGCGCGCGTCGATTTTCGAAATGTTCGCATCGAGAGCGATAGCCTCGACCAACTGCGCTTTGTTCATATTATTTGCGTGTGAAAAGTTGCGTCTCTTCCTAACCTATTGGCAAAGATATGCAATTTTCCTAAAAGTCAAAAATTATAGTGCGGAATTGGAACTTTGCCGCCCTCCGTCGGGAATAAACGGGATAAAGATTTGGCAGAATGGAAAATCCGTGCTACTTTTGTCCCCGGAAAGATGGCAGAGTGGTCGATTGCGGCGGTCTTGAAAACCGTTGAGCTGCGAGGCTCCGGGGGTTCGAATCCCTCTCTTTCCGCCAAAGTACGACGAATCGACAGTAAGAGGGGCTATTCAGCAGCCCCTCTTATCTTTTGGTTGTGATTGTCACCCGTTTTTGGATGCAGCTATCGCTCGCTCAGCTCCTTATAGCGTTCCAGCCGCAGTTCGCAGTAGTTTTCGATTATTTCGGCCGCCTTTTGAACACGATCCATGTGCATCTCCAACTCCTGCGGAGCCATGTAAAACTCGGCGCTGTAAGGTGTTTTCATCAGTATTTGTTTCAGACACGGCAGCGTAAAGATGTTTTCAATATGGTTGTCGTCGAATACCAGCATTAGCTTCGTTGAAAGTGTCCGCATCCGGTCGTGCATCACCACCGGATCGTGGATGTCGAACTCCATCCCGTGATAGACGTAATAGAGCGTATGGTAGAAATAGACTACGGCCTGCGCCGTGAACTGCGCCGCCAGACGCACGTTGCGGCTCTCGACAAACGCATCCTGCGCCTGTTCCAATAGGTCGTTGCCCAGCGTGCGGAAGGTGTCGAAATGGAATCTGGCATCGGCGTAGGCCGCGGCGAAATTGCAGGGGTGCTTCGGGCGGCGGAAATGGTGGCGGTCGCTGCAATAGAGTAACTCACCCTCGCTGCGGGCGAAGTAGAGGAACGGCGTCCAATTCGATTCGACATAGTTCAGCGGCAGGATGTAGAGATTGATGTAGGTGATCTTGCGGTGGCGGTAGGGCATGCGGTACCGCAGGATGCGTTTGGCCCGAATCCAATCGTATTCGGGTGTTTCGCGCACGACCATCAATAGGTCGTAAGCCATCGCGTCGCTGTGGGGCGTGCCGCCGACCAGTTTGCCGAAAAGCAGGATGTATTCGGGGTCGAAATAGCCGTCGGTCAGGTGGAGGACAATCTGCGCCGCTTCATTGGGGTCGTAAAGTTGTCCGGCGGGGGCGGGTTGATCGGGTTGAGGTTCAGGGACAGATTGTTCCGGAGCGGTGGCGGGCTGTTCTGAGGCGGATTGCGCGTTCGGTTGTCCCGGAACGAGTTGTTGTCCGGGCTGAACGGTTGCGGACGTTTCGGGGACTATGGGTTGCGCAGGATTTTCGTGCGCGGGATTTTGATTCGTTTCCATTTTTGTTCGATTTTTTTAGATTGCAGACGAAGCCTGCGGGGTTTGAAAACATGCGCAGCGTGTTTGCAGACCTCCGCCGGGGACGGCTTCGGTCTGCCGCTGCCGATGGCAGCGAATACGATGGGCATAAAAAGGGCTGTCCTTATCGTGCGACGAGGCACAACAAAGAGAATAACAATTTGGTTAGCAGTCGTTTGCTAATCGGGTGGGGCCGAAACGAGTGGTTGCACGGCGGAAACCGCCTGCGGCTGGCCTTGCGGCGTGTCTGTACCGGAGTACGGACGGAAGATAGTGTTCGCATAATACAAAAAAAGTGTGCGCAGCTGCGAACACTATCTTCACCTTTTTACGGGCTCAATACAGGTGCCGTTCGCGGGATTGCTCCCCAACGGCTCTGCGCATACTTTTTTCGTGGCTTCCCATATTGAGAATCCAAAAAAGGTATTACTGAAAATAATGTTCGCAGAAGCAAAGGTAAGAAAAAAATGTGATGCAGAATAAATTAAAAGAATTATTCTTATATTTAAATACCCAAACAAAATAAATTTACTTTTATGAATGAAGAAAAAGAGTGTATTGTCATTATTGACAATTCTAATGTCTGGATTGAAGGTATGAAATTGTCTGCACTGAAAGAAGGCATTAAGTCATCACCTATAGAAGGAAAAGAACCATGTGATTATTCTTGGAGGTTAAGTTTTGGAAATTTATTGAACAAAGTATCAGAGGGCAAAAAAGTTGTAAGTACTTTATTAGTTGGTTCTCGTCCCCCCAAAAATGATAGTTTGTGGACTTCCGCAAAGAAACAGGGCTTTCAAGTTAGTGTTTTTGATAGAAATACTCAAGGAAAAGAAAAAGCCGTGGATGCACAAATCGTTGCTCAAGGGACAAAAATGATATGCACACATCCAAATAAAGGCGTATTGATTTTATTGTCAGGAGATAGTGATTTTATTCCACTACTGGAAATTTGTAATGAATTAGGCTGGGAATCTGAAATATGGGCCTTTAAAAGTGCTCTTCCTTGCGCTAAAAAAATGATACAATATGTGACTCGTGTTAATTATCTTGATTCAATATTTTCTGATATTGGCTATCGTCAAAAGAAAAAATAAATTGAACGGGAATTTGATATTTTAAATTAGAAATATACTTTTGTCTTAACCAAGTGCAGCACAGGGTAAAACGATGTAAATCGGCTGTGGTCTATTCGGTGTACTGAAAGAAAGACTGTTTTATAACAGGCTGATATACGGTGGATTCCGAGAAAGGTTCTGTTCCCTCTCTTTCCGCCAAGGAAGAGTGCAACAATTTAGGTTGCACTCTTTTTTTATATGTTTCAATTCGGAGGGGGGATGAAACAAGCCCCGGATTCCGGGGCTTGTTCTATTGCGGTTATTTGCGTTTCTTGCCTTTGGCAGCGATTCGCTGGGCGGCTGTGACGGTCCGCTTGGGTGTCTTGCGGACGCTTTTGGTGCCCTTGCCTTTGCCGTTCTCGTCGCGGCCCCATGCCGTGCCGTCGTCGAATTTCATGAAGGCCGACCAGTCGAAGCCTTCGTTCGACATTTTGCTGAAATCGGGGATTTCCGGACGGGGTTCGGTTTGGACCTTGGTTTTCAGCTTGCGGCGCGGCGCGGCGGATTCGTCGCTGGCGGCCGGGGTGGTTTGTGCCGGGGCGGCCGGTTTCTCCCTGCGGACGGATTTTTTCGGGGCCGGGGCGTATTCCTCTCCGCCGGCGTCGGCCGTTTTCGCGCGCCGGGGGTTGCGGGCTGCGGCTTCCTCGCCGTCGCGGGCGATTTCGGCTATCGGCCGGCGGCCCCGGTTCAGGCGGTTGAGCTTGCGGACGATCTCTTCGGCATCGTGGAACGGCACGCTCACGAACGAGAAGTTGTCCGAGATCTGGACGTCGTTGATGTATTTGTCGCGCAGGCCGCACTTGAACTTGAGCATATCGACCAGCTTGCGCGCCGTGTAGCCGTCGCGTCTGCCCACGGCGAGGAACAGCCGCGCCGTGCCTTTGCGGTCCACCGAGAACGAACGGATTTCGGGGTAGTTGCTCTGGTCGAGTTCGCTGCGGAACGCCAGACGCAATAGGGCGCCCAGCGCCACGTCGGGCGTGTATTCGGCCAGCAGTTCTTCGGCGAACTCCCGGTATCCGTCGTAACTTTCGTTTTCGACGATCTCCTGCATCTCATCCTTGATCTTCAGCCGTTTCATCTCGACGATGTCCTGCGGCGAGGGGAGGGTTTCGCGCTTGATCTCGACCTTGATGTCGCGCATCAGGTTGTTCAGTCCCCGGAATTCGGAGGGCGAGACGAAGGTGATGGCCGTGCCCTGCTTGCCGGCGCGGCCCGTGCGGCCGATGCGGTGCACGTAGCTCTCGGAGTCCTGCGGCAGCGAGTAGTTGATGACGTGGGTCAGATTGCCCACGTCGATGCCGCGCGCCGCCACGTCGGTGGCGACGAGGATATTGACCGAGCGGTCGCGGAACTTGCGGAGTATCTTTTCGCGCTGGGCCTGCGAGACGTCGCCGTGCAGCACCTCGGCGGCATAGCCGCGGGCGGCGAGCCGCGATGCGGTTTCGTCGGCCCCGATCTTGGTGCGGGCGAAGATGATGCCGTAGAATTCGGGCTCGACGTCGATGATGCGGGTCAGGGCGTCGAACTTGTCGGCTTCGCGCACCTCGAAGTAGATCTGCTCGGTGAGGTCGGTCGTGAGCTGCTTGTTCTCGACGCGCACGATCTCCGTGTCGCGCATGTAGGTTTTCGAGAGCCGGATGATGCGTTCGGGCATCGTCGCCGAGAAGAGCAGCACGCGCCGCTCCTCGCTGGTGTGGCTCATGATCTCCTCGACGTCCTCCACGAAGCCCATGTTGAGCATTTCGTCGGCTTCGTCCAGTACGAGGTAACGGACGTTTTCGAGTTTCAGCGTGCCGCGGCGGATGTGGTCCAGCACGCGGCCCGGCGTGCCGACGACGATATCGACGCCTTTGGCGAGCCGGCGCAGCTGTTCGCTCATCGCGGCGCCGCCGTAGATGGCGGTGATCGAGAGCCGTTTTTCGCGGTTGTAGGAGAGCAGCTCCTCGGCGGCCTGCAGCGCCAGTTCGCGCGTCGGCACGAGGATAATGGCCTGAACCGGTCCGCGGGCGGGTTCGAGCGACTGGAGTATCGGCAGGCCGTAGGCTGCGGTTTTACCCGTACCGGTCTGCGACTGGGCTATGATGTCGTTGGTTTTGGTAAGCAGGTGGGGGATTGTGAGCTTCTGGATTGCGGTGGGCGTCTCGAATCCCTTGGCGCGGACTGCGGTGAGCATCTGCTCGGAAAGCCCCAGTGCGCTGAAATCGTCTGTAATGGTCATGTGCATATTTTAATCGGGGGCAAAGGTACGATAAATAAAGCAGATAGATACTGCGGCGCGCGAAAAAAGATGAAAGTCCGGCGGCGGGCGTTTGCCGGGATACAGCCGATTTATACCCGATCCGGGCGGTCGGCGCGGTCGATTGAAATATTTTTGTTATATTTGCCCGAATTTTTAATCTAAATAGGATGGCATACAATTTATTGAAAGGCAAGAAGGGCCTTATTTTCGGAGCACTCAACGAGCAGTCGATCGCATGGAAAGTGGCGGAACGCGCCGTTGAAGAGGGTGCCGAAATCGTCCTCACGAATACTGCCGTATCTATTCGCATGGGTACAATCGGCCGGCTGGCTGAAAAATGCAATACGATCGTCGTTCCGGCCGACGCCACGAGCGTCGAGGATCTGGAGAATCTGATCGACAAGACGATGGAACATTTCGGGGGCAAGTTCGACTTCATGCTCCACTCGATCGGCATGTCGCCCAACGTCCGCAAGGGCCGCACGTACGACGATCTGGATTACGATTATCTCTCGAAGACGCTCGATATTTCGGCCATTTCGTTCCACAAGGCGATTCAGGTGGCACGCCGCAAGGACGCCATCAACGACTGGGGTTCGATCGTGGCGCTGAGCTATATCGCCGCGCAGCGTACGCTTTACGGCTACAACGACATGGCGGACGCCAAGGCGTTGCTGGAGTCGATCGCGCGCAGTTTCGGCTATATCTACGGCCGTGAGAAGCACGTGCGCATCAATACCGTATCGCAGTCGCCGACCCCGACGACCGCCGGAAGCGGCGTGCTGGGACTGGGCGACCTGATGGAGTTCGCCGAGAACATGTCGCCGCTGGGCAACGCTTCGGCGGAGGACTGCGCCGACTATGTGCTGACGCTCTTCTCGGACCTTACGCGCAAGGTGACGATGCAGAACCTCTACCACGACGGCGGTTTCTCGTCGATGGGTATGAGCCGCCGCGCCATGAAGACCTACGAGAAGGGACTTCGTTTCGACGACGTGCACCAGAATCAGTATCCGTTCGGCGATGGCGAAAAATAACCGGCGGAAAAGGTTGGAATAAAAAAGAGGGGGAAAGTTCGAGACTTTCCCCCTCTTTCGTGTCAATACATATGGTCGTTCCCGCGTATCTCTTCGCGGGTGATCGGCTTGCGGTTCATGGCCCGCCATGCGTACCAGATATAGGCTGCGACGAACGGGATCATCAGCGAGACGACGCTCATCACTTTGAGCGTGAATTCGCTCGACGACGAGTTGTAAATCGTCAGCGACGACTGCATCTCCGCCAGCGACGGGTAGTAGGCCGTGTTGTTCCATCCGGCGCACAGCAGCAGGGCCAGTACCGTCAGCACGGTGCCCGCGCCGCCGAACCAGACGGCGTTGCGCTTCCCACGCCAGCCCGAATAGATGCTCCACAGCACCGATACCACGCCGATCAGCAGCGCTGCGGCCACGTAGGGCATTTCGAGCATGTTGTGCAGGTATTTGTAAGGCTCGGCCGAAATGCGGCCTGCGGCATCGACCGCCAAACCGTCGGAAAAGAGCAGCCAGACGAAGAATGTCAGGAAGAAGACGAGGAACGGGGCGGCGAGCGTCAGCATGCGCTTGCGGGCGCGGGCGAAGAGCGTCTCGTCGGCGATGTTGTTCATGAAATACTGGCAGGCCAGCATCCCGGCGAGGAACATCACGGCCAGCCCCAGCGCCACGTTGCGCATGTCTCCGAGCGCTTCGAGACCGTGCCACGGCGTGATCCACTGCGAGATGACCGTTGCGCTGCCGCTGCCTGCGCCGTTGGCCAAGTTGAGGCGGTCCACCGTGAAGTTTGCACCCGTGAAGAGCGTCCCGACGGCCGTGCCCAGCAGCAGGGGACCTGCTATGCCGTTGATCGTCAGGAAGACGTCGAACGTCTTTTCGCCGAAAACGTTGCCCGCCTTGCGGCGGAACTGGTAGGCGACGGGCTGTATGACGAAACTCAGCAGAATGGTCATCCACACATAGTAGGCGCCGCCGAACGAGGTGGAGTAGAAGAGCGGGAACGAGGCGAAGAACGCGCCGCCGAACGTCACGAGCGTCGTGAAGGTGAACTCCCATTTGCGGCCCAGCGAATTGACCAGCATGTTGCGTTCCTCCTCGGTCCTGCCGAGGCAGTAAAGCAGTCCCTGTCCGCCCTGCACGAAGAGCAGGAAGACCAGCAGCGCTCCCAGCAGGGAGATGATCAGCCACCAATAATGTTGCAAGAGTGTTATAGTTTCCATAGTAGTTTATTCTTTTTCTTGTTCGGGACCGATTTTAATCTGACGGAACAGAATGCTCAGTTCGGCGATCAGCAGCGCTGTGAAGAGCGCGAGGAAGATGAAGAAGGTTGCCGTGACCGACGTGCTGCCGATCTTCGACGCGGCGATGCCCACGGGCATCAGGTCCTGAATGGCCCACGGCTGCCGGCCGACTTCGGCCAGCACCCAGCCCGCCTGCGACGCGAGGTAGGCCAGCGGTACGGACCATACGGCGATCCACAGCAGCCAGCGTTTGTCCGCCAGCCGGTCCTTGCGGTTTAACCACCAGACGACTCCCAGCAGCAGGATGAAGAAGCATCCGGCGCCCACCATCACGCGGAACGAGTAGAACAGCAGCGGCACGTCGGGAACGATGTCCTGCGGTGCGTCGAGGTAGCCGTAACCGAAGTAGGCGAAGTATTCGCGCAGGAACTCCTCGCCTTGGGGCGTCGCGGGATCGAATTTGGCGGTGACTTCGTCGATCGTGGCTTGGTCGCCCTCGTCGAGCGCCTTGCGGTAGCGGGCCAGCTCGCCGACGGCCACGCGGCCGCGTTCGATTTTCTCGCCCGCCGACATGACGCCGTACCGCTCGTTGCCGTTCACCAGATCGTTGATGCCCGCCACATAGGCGTCCGCATCGCGGAAACTCATGATGGAGAGCAGTTTCGGAATGTCGATTTTGAAGTAGAACGCATCTTCGTTCGACGTGCGTTCGGCTTCGGGCTTCACGATGCCGATCGCTGTCAGGGGGGCGCCTTGCGAACCGTCGTAGAGGGCCTCCATGGCCGCGAGTTTCATCGGCTGCACGCGGGCGATGACCGCGCCGGACCGGTCGCCGGTCGTGGCCGTGATCAGCGCGAAGATGAAGCCGAAGGCCGAAGCGATGGCGATGCTCTTGCGGGCCATCTTCTGCTCGCGCCGCCTGAGCAGGTACCATGCGCTGACGCCCACGACGAACAGCGACGCCAGCACGAACGACGAGGTGACGGTGTGGAAGAACTTGTTCATCGCCACGGGCGAAAAGAGCACGTCCCAGAACGAGGTCATCTCGTTGCGCACCGTTTCGAGGTTGAACGTACAGCCTACGGGATACTGCATCCATGCGTTGGCGACCAGAATCCACAGGGCCGAGAGGTTGGCTCCGATGGCCGTGAGCCATGTCGCCGTGAGGTGGAAGCCCTTCGAGACCTTGTTCCATCCGAAGAACATGATGGCGATGAAGGTGCTCTCCATGAAGAAGGCCATGATGCCCTCGACAGCCAGCGGGGCGCCGAAGATGTCGCCCACGAAATGCGAGTAGTTGGACCAGTTGGTGCCGAATTCGAATTCGAGGATGATGCCCGTCGCCACGCCGATGGCGAAGTTGATGCCGAACAGGCGCATCCAGAATTTGGTGGTCCGTTTCCAGAATTCGTCGCCCGTGCGGACGTAGAGGGTCTCCATGATGGCGAGGATGAAGCCCAGTCCCAGCGTGAGCGGCACGAAAAGCCAGTGGTAGATGGCCGTCATGGCGAACTGCGCACGCGACCAATCGACTGTTTGCAAGTAATCGGATAGCATAGATACGGAGTTATTTTTCGGGGGTTAGTTCCTTCATCACCGAGCGGCTGCGCTCTTCGGGGCTTTGGCCGGCCAGAAAATCGGGAAAGAAAAAGAGTTTGAGGATGGCGAACATGATGAACAGCTTGACCAGAATGATGGCCCAGAGCGTCTTGCCTACAGTCATGCTGCGGAAGCCGTCCACATAGAACCGAAACACTTTTTTGAGAGTCTGAACTGCCATTGTGTCTGCATATTTAATCAAAAATAGATAAAAAATCGGAAATAAAAAAGAATGCCGCCCCGAAAAGCCGCACCCGTATATTATCCGGCCGGAAATGCTTATCGCAGGTCATGCCGCAGGCGCTCTTTCGCCCGTCTGCGGGGAGTGTCGTATTTGCTGGGCGCCCGAATTGATTCTGGAAAACGATAAATATTTTCTATATCTTCGGTTGAAAGAAAATTTATTTACTAAGCATTTTGGGGTGGTGTTTTGGGTTAGTCATCAGATATTCAATATGTTTGTGTGATTGCGTTCTATAAAAATATTTTATTTATGTTTATTTTAAAGTAAAAAATATTATTATAAAAGTTTTGTATAATAATTTTAATTATTACATTTGTTGGCGAACATACAATAAATCTGTTCAAAATATATATAAGGTATCCGAACCGAACCAAAACCCAATGCCTGTCTCTTATACACATCTCCGAGCCCACGAGACAAGAGGCAATCTCGT
>ERZ1027200.380-NODE-380-length-27815-cov-11.000432_pt1 | contig 27815 bp, 28 predicted proteins | sample MGYA00519271_ERZ1027200 | MGnify/ENA primary metagenome ERZ1027200 (study PRJEB26926, sample SAMN06164742) | human gut metagenome | biome: ENVO:00009003; feature: ENVO:2100002; material: ENVO:00002003 | host: Homo sapiens | place: USA | collected 2012 ...
TCGTCGGCAGCGTCAGATGTGTATAAGAGACAGCAATGTTCTTGGAAAAGTGTATTCGTTGTAGCGACTGTGTTTCTTTGGTCTTGAACAAGAATATCCTTGCATCCGAAGAATACACCCAAACAAGAGATTATTTGCGGACAGTAAAGATTGATAGCATTATTGATTTTGGGCGGTATGGCTTTACCGGGGTTTCTATTGAAACCATGTGTATGATTATCTATCCTCGGCAAAAGCCAAAGGACACGACTGTTTATAGTATGAAGTACAATATGCAGCATACCCGTAGTCAGGAGTATCTTACCGATCCGGCGTACCCCTCCTTCGTGATTTATCGCGATGAACAATTTGATGAGGTCGCAAAAAAACTCCGATTTGATGTATTTACTGTATTCCGAGATAGGCAGATCACCAAAGCAAATACCGTTGCAAAATCGAATGGCAATTGCCTGTGGGTCATTAAAGCCAGAAATATTGATGACGATGGATTGGGCATAACACATATACCGGATTACGATGTATATCTTCCGATGCAGATTGCTGAAACTGTGTCGGCATCTCAGTTTGTAAACAATGAACGGGTGTACCTAACTCCGAACATGACCTATAATCCGCGGGTCATTGACAATTTGCCAAATACGATTCCTGATGGCTCTGTAGCTGTACTCATTCCAAAGGAAGATCTCCGATTAACAGCGAAGCAAAAGGCGTTCTTTTCGTCCGAGGAGTACAGACGGTTTTATGGGATTGCGCGGAATCTGTCTACTCAGTCAATTAATGTCGACAATAATAGCGTGTATTATTACGGGGTGCTAAGAGATGAATAATAATCTTGTATCGAGGTTTTTAGAAGAACGAAATTATGATGTCCGTATTTCAGGCAATGGCCGTTGGATTGACCAGAAATGTGCTTTTGATGCCGTATGCTTCGTTGCTGACTGTATTATGGACTATATTCAGAGCGGCGGCAGTCAGCCGTTTCAGTCTCCAAATATTTGGAAGTCGGAATATGCCATTACGAACGTTCAAAATATTTTTTGCAAACCCGACCCACTGCGCCGAACTACTCTGGATGAATATAACAAGTTCTTCCGGCAACCAATGAAAATGCTGGCTGCCGCAGGCGTATTGCGTGAGGACGGCGTTGTTCGCAATACCATTCAATTTAGCGTTGCCAATATGGACATCCTGCAGTATATCGCACTTCGGGAGAGAAATGCTTTTGACTTTTTGTGCCTCTACATCGAGAAAACACTGAAAGATAGTGGGCTGTGGGACAGTTTTGAGACATTCTTCGACGAGCAGACAAATGATGCTCTTCAGAGCCTCAAGGATACCTTTGCAGCTTTCTGCATTAAGTACACCCCCATCAACACCGCTGTGGAGGCAAGCAGAATTTTCACCAAGGTTCTCAATCCTCTGGCCTGTAAATACCACAAGAAAGGCACCGCCAAGGGGAAAATATCTCCATCCATGATTACATATGATAAGATCATTTATAATCAGACCAATTGGCGTGATGATGCGGCGGGCAAGGATAAAAATGTGGCACGAGGAGACTTTGTTCCCGTTGCCCAGACTGACGATGAGTACCAGTACCGTGTATCCAGAGCAATAAAGTATTTGCGGCAGTTCAATGACAAATACAATGATGGAAAATCCGAAATTCTGGACCGGTTTTCTGTTGGAGAAAAGGCTACGCATATGCATCATATTTTCCCGAAACATCGGTATCAGGAGATTGCAGAGTACCTGGAGAATTTGATTGCATTGACGAGTGGTCAGCATCTGCAAAAGGCGCATCCTAACGGAAACACATCTGCAATCGACAAGGATTATCAGTACACTTGCCTCATCGCTAAAACCGATAGCATACGGAAGAATCTCATGGATAATCACGGTGAGCCTGTGATTTATGATTTTGCGGATTTTATGTATGTTTTGGATGTCGGTTTGGAAACAGATTATTTCGGAGCGTTACCGCAATACGATTTCGGTGCTGTTCTGACTGGAATAGAGTTCAATTTCTAACTCAGTATTGAGAGGTTTTTTATGGCAAAAGAGTGGAAAAATGTAAGTAAAACAGCCGATGGCCAAGAGTATGTTGAACCCTGCATTTTAGGATCTGGCCCCAGAAGTGCTTGCAAAGCAGTATTTTTTAGAAATTGCCATAAATCCAGCGGCGAGCAAATTGTATCACTTAAAATTGCTCGACAGAAGAAAGTTGGGAATCAATGGATAACCAAGGAAGATAAAGCCATTACTCTTAAGCCTGAAGAAATCGATAAACTAATTGAATATATTCAAGAGTACTATACCCCACTGAATATCGGTATGACTGAGTTCATAGAGGCAGATGAGGATGCAGCCAAGCTATTTACCAAGGTGCGTGATTTAGGCATCTCTGATGATGAGGTTGTATCTAAGTTGATCGAATCCGGTATTTTGACGCAAAACCTTACCGTAGCGATCACTGCTGCAGAACGGAATAATGCAGTCCAAGAATTTGAACATGCAATTGATGTAGAGAGGACGGAATCGTTTTGGCAGAATTGGTTCTCTCAAAACAAATGGGTACTTGGTTCAGATTACCTCAACATTTTGCCGGAGAGAGATATTGATACCAACGACATTGCTGACTACCTAATGCGTTCAATAGACGGATTTCTTGATGTTGTAGAAATTAAACGGCCTGATTTGCAATTTTGGGCAGGGCCAGATTCCCATGGAAATTATTATCCCACTGCTCAGCTAACTGCGGCAATTTCCCAGTGCTTAAATTACCTCTACAGAATTGAACTTCAATCCAATTCCGTAGAATTTATGGAACGTGTGGACGGAACAAAGACTGTAAAGCCACAATGTATGTTGGTGTATGGACGCTCTGACGATTGGGGCGAAGATAAGATGCGTGCTCTCCGTATTTTGAATTCGGCATATCATCAACTTCACATCATTACATATGACCAGTTGTTACTGCGAGCAAAACAGCTGCTCGGTCTTTCTGATCCAGATGATGACGAGGAGGATTATGATTCCCTTCCGTTTTAATAATGAACAAAGAAGGTACTGATAGTGTCCAAATTTCAATACTACTCAATGGATAGCCTTATTCGCTTTTTCCTTGAACAAGGCAAAGAAGGTGACTGCTGGGATTTCAAGCAAGAGTGGCATGAGAATATTGCAGATTTGATTAAGGACATCGTTTGCTTTGCCAACACTGTACACGATGAAAACTGTTATTTGATTTTTGGTGTAGCCGACAACCTGGAAATCAAAGGTATGCAAAAACCGAGAAAGAAACAGGCAGATATTATCGATTCTATATCAAATCTCATTTTTGCAGGGGATGTGTATCCTACTGTGGAAGTAAAGACCATCGTTTTTGATGGTGTTGAATTGGATGTGCTGACTATCTTCAATGTTGAAAACACACCCATTTATTTAAAGAAACAGTATGGGCAGATGCGTCCATGGTGTATTTATACTCGGACGGGCGACAAGAACACACCGGATAACGGAAATGCTGATGTGACGGATATAGAGAATTTGTGGCGAAAAAGACTGGGTCTTACCAAACCCCCATTAGAATATATCTATGATCGGCTACATAACAAAGCAGAATGGACTACTTCCGATAATAGGTATTACAATGTTTATCGCCCAGAATACACGATAGAAATACATCCTAATGACGATGATTTGGACGCAGAGTTCTATGCCTATGCCATGCCGAATTCCAATACTTCCTATGATGAATTAAACATCAAGTACCAGACTACAATCCTCGACTCGTATCAGATTGTCGTTCTTGATGGCGGTAGATTGCAGATTCCTACGCCCACTTGGGGGTATGTATGTCATGACGAATATGGTCTGCACCACAAATACACTTATAAATATTATGTCGGTGGTAGCAAGCGATATAGAATCTTAAGGTTCTTATATGATCCTCAAAACAGTGATCATCGTTATGCTTTTATGCACCTCCAAGATGTTGTGCTATTCTATCGCTCGGACGAGGAAAGACTGGCCTTTGAGGTGTATATCGAAGGGCACCAGAACTTACTGAGCGACAAAATCAGCGAGATTACACGATTCGACCACATCAGTACCGGCTCAGACAGGAAAACAGAGGTTTATAAGGAGCGTCTGAAAACAGGTGTTGCTCTTAATGCACTCCTCAAAGAGTGGCGGAATACACACGATACTAAATAATTAAGTAAAAATTGACCACACATCAGATTTCGCAACTTGTTGTGCGGTCTTTCTGTTCACAGTTTGTTATCTGGACTAATCGCACCGTCTATGGCATAGTGTCTCGCTGCAAGGAGGTGCGATATGGGCAACATACTGGAAGAGTTCTGGTACGGGAATATAAATCCCCAGGAACAGAGTAAGGAAAGCAACCGGGCAATTAAAGAACTGATCAAACTGATGGGACGTAACCGGGATCGTCTACATGACTCTATGACAGCGGAACAACAGGAGACGCTTGAAAAATACGATGACTGCGTCAATGAAATGTACGGCTTGATCGAACTGGAGATATTCTCCTATGCTTTTCGGCTCGGCGGTAGGCTTATGCTCGCCACGCTGATGGACAGCGGTGAGGATGCCTAAAGCAGAAAAAGACCACACAACAGACTCTGTAGCCTGTTGTGTGGTCTTTCTGTTGGCACCGCTTGAGGACGTCACTCAAAAATTATCATTGTTTTCAATAATCCCTAAGTGAACGCTCCAAAGGGCTTTCTTTTTTTGCGCTTTTTTTGGGGGGAAGGCTGGGACAAAAAATTTGGGGTGTTGCACGTTTGCGGGCAACTTTCGGGCTGGGCGGGGGCAGGGACAGAACATGAAAGGGAGGTGCTCGGATGGAGCAGGAGACAAGGACCGCGCGGGACGCCGGTGCTCCGGTGAAGATCGGGGCGGAGGCGGTACGGGCCGCGGCGGAGGTGCTGCGGCGCTATCGCGCGGGCAAGCAAAATCTGGACAGGCGCATCATCGACAACGAGCAGTTCTGGAAGCTGCGGCACTGGGAGCAGATGGAGAAGGCGGGCGAGGGCGGCAATCCGGAGGACGTGCGGCCGGCCAGCGGCTGGCTGGTGAACTGCATCCTCAGCAAGCACGCGGACGCCATGGACTGCTATCCAGAGCCGACGGTGCTGCCCCGGGAGCCGGGAGACCGGCAGGAGGCAGAGACGCTGAGCCGTATCCTGCCGGTGCTGCTGAAAAACGACCGGTTCAGGCGGACGTATTCCAAGGCGTGGTGGGACAAGCTGAAGTCCGGGTGCGCCGTGTACGGCGTGTTCTGGGACAACGAAAAGCTGCACGGGCTGGGCGACGTGAGCATCCGCAGCATGGACGTGCTGAACCTGTTTTGGGAGCCAGGGGTCACGGACATACAGGAGTCGGAGCACTTTTTCTGCACGGAGCTGGTGCCCAACAACCATCTGGTGCGGAGATGGCCGGAGCTGGAGGGGAAGCTGGGGCGCGGCGGCGCGCAGGTGAGCCGGTATCTGTTCGACGACAAGGTGGACACGTCGGAGCAGTCGCTGGTGGTGGACTGGTACTACCACACGGAGCGTGAGGGACGGCAGGTGCTGCAGTACTGCAAGTTCGTGGGGGAGAATGTGCTGTATGCCACGGAGAACGACCCGGAGATGGCGGCGCGGGGCTGGTACGACCACGGGAAGTATCCGTTCGTGTTCGATACGCTGTTTCCCGAGGAGGGGACGCCCTGCGGGTATGGGTATGTGGATCTGTGCAAGTCGGCGCAGAAGCAGATCGACCTGATGAACCAGGCTATTCTGAAAAACACGCTGGCGGCGGCGACGCCGCGGTTTTTCATCCGGGCGGACGGCGCGGTGAACGAGAACGAGTATGCCGACTGGACGAGGCCCTTCGTACACACCAACGGAAACCTGGGCGCGGACTCTATCGCGCCGATCCGGGTGCCGGCGCTGGACAGCGTGTATGTGGCGGTGCTGCAGAACAAGATCGCGGAGATGAAGGAGACGGCGGGCAACCGGGACGTGATGAGCGGCGGCACCGCCGGCGGCGTGACGGCGGCCACGGCTATTGCGGCTTTGCAGGAGGCGGGCGGCAAGCTGTCGCGGAATATGATCGACGACGGGTATGAGGCGTTTTCACAGGTGGTGACGCTGTGCATCGAGCTGATCCGGCAGTTTTACGACGTGCCGCGGCAGTTCCGGCTGCTGGGCCGGGACGGCGGGGCGTTCGTCGCCTACGGCAACGGGGGCCTGCGGCCCAGGGCGCTGCTGACCGGGGGCTATCGCGTGCCGGAGTTCGACCTGGAGGTGATGGCACAGGACGAGACGCCGTACCAGACCATGGAGTACAACCAGCTGGCCCTGCAGCTGTTTCAGATGGGGTTCTTCCGCAGCGATATGGCAGAGCAGGCGCTGCGGTGCCTGGAGCTGATGCAGTTCCGCAGCAAGGACACGCTGGCGGAGGTCATCCGGCAGGGACAGAAGGAGACGGACCAGAAGGCGTGGCTGACGGAGGCGCTGCGGCGGGCGGTGGCACTGCTGGACAAGAGCCAGGGGACCCATCTGGCGGAGGCGCTGGAACGGGAACTGGAAAAACGGGAGAGCAGCGGCGGAAAGGCGGCGGTGCACCGGAGTAGCGACGCGGTGACGCGGCAGCGGCAGGCCACGCGGCAGGCGGTACGGCCCAGATGATACGGGCCAGCTGCGGCGGCGCGCACCTTACGGTGCGGGGCCACGCCGGGTATGGCGAGTATGGGAAGGACATCGTATGCGCGGCGGCGTCCGCGCTGGTGTACGCGCTGGCGGGGAGATTGCGGGAGACAGGGCGGCTGGAACGGTTCCAAAGCGCGCCGGGATACGCGGAGATCGCGGGGACAGGGGACTGTGCCCGGGAGTTCGCGCTGGTGCGGTGCGGGCTGGCGCTGCTGGCGCAGCAATACCCCGGCAGGGTGGAAGTTGGGTCGTGACCTACCACGGGGAGGAGAGTTCGGATGGACGAGCTGGAAAAGACGGCGCAGGAGACTGCGGAGGAGACGGGCGGCATGGCTCCCGACGCCGGGGAGCAGCAGGTACCTGACGGGGAACAGGGGGTACCCGGCGGGGAAGAGGACTTCGAGACGCTGATACGCGGCCGGTACAAGGGGGAATTCGACGCACGAGTGCGGCGAATACTGGACGGACGGCTGCGGGGACTGCGGCAGGAGAAGGAGAGGCTGCGGCAGATGGCTGCCGCGGCGGAGGCGGCGCGGCAGCGGGAGCAGGAGGCGCAGCTGCGAGCCGCGATGGAATTCGCGGTGATCCGGGCGCGGCAGCAGATGGCCCAAGCCATTGCCAGCGGCGGCAGCCGCGTGGCGGAGAACGGCGGACGGCGCAGGAGCGTAGCCGCTGGGACCCGAGGGGGCTCAGCGGGGCGGAGCTGGCGGCGATACGGAAGAGAGTACAGGATGGAGAGAAGATCAGATTTTAGAAAGGGAGAGAAAACATGGAGATGAATTTGCAGATGTTTGCGGAGAACACCCAGACCACGGCGGGCCTGAGCGCGGAGATGAAGACCTACTACGGCATGGAGCTGCTGGAGAATGCCAAGCCGCAGCTGGTGCACAACCAGTTCGCGGCCACAAAGGGCCTGCCTGCCGGCGGCGGCAAGACCGTGGAGTGGCGTAAGTTCGGCGCCTTTGACAAGGCGCTGAAGCCCCTGACCGAGGGCGTGACGCCCGACGGCAGCGGTATCTCCGTCAGCTACATCACCAAGGAGCTGGCGCAGTACGGCGACTACACCACCGTGTCGGATATGCTGGACCTGACGGCCATCGACGACGTGGTGCTGGAGATCACTGACCGCCACGGCAGCAATATGGGCCTGACGCTGGACACGGTGACCCGAAACGAGATCCAGCAGGGCAAGCAGGTGATCTACGCGCCAAAGATCGGCAGCGACGGCACCAAGACCGACGTGACCAGCCGCATGACGCTGGACAAGGACTGCCGCATGACCAGCGAGCTGGTGGCCAAGGCGGCGACCCAGCTGAAGAAGATGAACGCGCCCACCTTTGACGGCAAGTATGTGTGCATCATCCACCCCAGCGTGGCCTTTGACCTGCGCCAGGACGAGGCGTGGATCGCCGCCCACCAGTATGCCGGGGCCACGGAGCTGTTCTCCGGCGAGATCGGTGAGCTGCACGGCGTGCGCTTCGTGGAGACCACGGAGGCGAAGATCTATCGCGGCGAGGACCTGGCCGCCGACAGCCGCACGCTGAAGGTGAACGGCAACGTTATGGCCAGCACCGACGTGACCTTCAACGGCGGCACCGTGGCCGCCGGCGCGCTGGCGGGCCGCTATGTGGTGCTGGGCGGCACCCGCTGCCAGGTGGTGAGCAACACCGACGCGAAGCTGGTGCTGGACAAGACCGTCACCGTGGGCGACAAGGAGGTCATCTACCCCGGCGAAGGCGGCAAGCAGGGCTGCGCCGTGTACGGCTGCCTGTTCCTGGGCAAGGGCGCCTATGGCGTGGTGGACCTGAGCGAGGGCACGGAGGTCATCGTGAAGCCCCGCGGCAGCTCCGGTACCGCCGACCCGCTGGACCAGCGCTCCAGCGTGGGCTGGAAGGGCATACACGCCGCGGCTATCCTGTACGACGAGTACATGGTGCGCGTGGAGTGCGGCAGCAGCTATTCGGACGAGGACAAGGCGAACTGAGGGGGAAAGCCGGGGCGGTGCGCCGCCCCGGACACCTTTCCCGCAGGAGAGGCTTTTGAAAGCGGAAAGGAGAGGCGATGAAGGAGAAAATGACAACGGTGCTGCTGCCCAGGGGCAGAAAGCAGGAGGAGAATTTTGTCATCGTGTCCGTCAACGGACGCAGCTGGAAGATCATGCGCGGCGTGGAGGTGCGTGTGCCGGTGTGCGTGGCGGAGGTGCTGGAAAACGCCGCCATGATGGCGGAGGCGGCCCGGCGCTATGTGGACGAGAGAGCGTCCTGAGGTGACGGCCATGGCAAGGACGACGGCAAAACAGGTGCTGGACCGGGTGGACGCGCTGCTGCCCAATGGGTATGCGCGCGCGGAGAAGCTGCGGTGGCTGGCCCAGGCGGAGGGCTTCGTGCGGCGGGAGCTGTGCCGGGAGACGGGGGAACTGCCGGCGCTGACCGAGGAGACAGAGCTGACGGCGGCGCCGCCATTTGACGAGCTGTACCGGCACTATGTGGAGGCGCAGGTGCACTATGCCAACGGGGAGACGGCGCGGTACAACAGCGCGGCGGGCCTGTGGAACAACGCGTTTCTGACCTATTGGGACTACCGGGCCAGGACGGCGGCGCCGGAGGGCGGCGCGTCGGCGCTGCGGCTGTGCTGAAAGGGGGCGGCGGAGATGTATTTTCCCAAGCTGAAGGCGGCGGCGCAGCAGCGGGCAGGCGTAGAGCAGTTCGGGGGACTGGACCGCCGTCCGGGCAGCGGCGCGGGGAGCCTGGAGCAGATGGAGAACCTGTGGAGCAGCGGGTATCCGGCGTTGGAGACGCGGCCCCTGCGGCGGACAGTGACGCAGCTGGCGAAGCCCAACGGCATGACGGAGAAGGACGGACTGTTCTGGGTGGACGGCACGGCGCTGTATGTGAACGGCGCGAAAACGGGGTTGGTGCTGACGGACAGCCGGAAGCAGCTGGTGAGCATGGGGGCGTATCTGCTGATCTTTCCGGACAAGAAGTACATCAATACCCAGGATCTGACGGACTTCGGAAGCATGGAGAACGTGCGGACCACCACGGGGGAGGTGACGTTCACCCTGTGCGACGGGACGGGGGAGAGCCTGGGCAGCTACGCGGCGGGCACGGAGGCACCACAGGAGCCCCGGACGGGGGATCTGTGGCTGGACACGGAGCGATCGGAGAGCGTGATGCGGCGGTATGACGGCAGCACATGGACGGCGCTGGCGGAGGTGTACACAAAGATCGCCGCTGTGGGCGTGGGACTGGGCTTCCGCGCCGGGGACGGCGTGACGGTGGCAGGCTGCGGCGCGGCGGAGCTGAACGGCCTGCACATATTGCAGGCGGCGGAGGACGACTGGGTGCTGGTGCCGGCGCTGTGCCGGACGCTGGACAGCCAGACGGCTGCGGTGACGGTGATGCGGCTGATGCCGGAGATGGACTTTGTGGTGGAGCAGGGCAACCGGCTGTGGGGGTGCAAGTACGGCATCGTGGATGGACAGGCGGTGAACGAGATATACGCCTGCGCGCTGGGAGATTTCCGCAACTGGAACAGCTTTGCGGGGCTGAGCACCGACAGCTACGCCGCCGCCAGAGGCTCGGACGGACCCTTTACCGGGGCGGCGGCCTGCATGGGCGGCGTGGTGTTCTTCAAGGAGAACTGCATGGAGCGCATCTATCCGGCGGCGGGCGGCGGGCACCAGATCGTGACGGTGCCGTGCAGCGGCGTGCGGAAGGGCGCGGAGAGGACCGTGGCCGTGGCGGACGGTGTGGTGTACTATCTCGGGAACGACGGGGTGTACGCCTTTGACGGAAGTATGCCGGTGTGCGTATCCCGGGCGCTGGGCGACAAGCGGTATACCGGCGGCGTGGCCGGCGGGGAAAGCGGGCGGTACTGGCTGTCCGCCGTGGACGCGGCGGGAGAGACGGAGCTGCTGGTGTACGACACGCAGAAGCGGCTGTGGCACCGACAGGACAATACGGCGGCGGTGGCCTTCGCCCGGTGGAACGGGGAGATGACAGTACTGTGCAGCGACGGACGGCTGCTGGATACAAGCGGTACGTTGGGAACGGCGGAGACGGGGTTCTCCTGGAGCGCCGAAAGCGGCGACCTGGGACTGTACACGCCGGAGCACAAGTATCTCTCGCGGCTGGAGCTGCGGCTGAAGACGGCGGCCGGGAGCACGGTGAAGGCGTATGTCTGCTATGACGGGGACAACGCCTGGGAACAGGTGGGCGGTGTATCCGGCGAGGCGGGGCAGACCCGCGGCGCGGTGCTGCAGGTGCGGCCCCGGCGGTGCGGACACCTGCGGCTGAAGCTGGCCGGGGACGGGCCGTGCAGGGTGTACAGCGCGGCAGCGGTATATGAGAAGGGAAGTGACGGGCCATGAGCGTGCTTGCCCTGCCGATGGCACCGGCGGGATCGGTGCAGGAGCAGGTGACGCAGCAGTATGCGTATCTGGTGCAGATGGCCCAGCAGCTCAATCTGGCGCTGGGGCAGCTGGAGGCGCTGGGCGGCGGGGCCGGAGAGGCCTCCGCCCGGCGGCAGGCCAACGGGCGCTTGGGCACGGCGGCATCGGAGACGGCGGACGGGCAGTATGAGACGCTGCGGAGCATGATCCTGAAGACGGCGGACCAGGTACAGAAGACCACGGCGGCATTGACGGCGAAGCTGGAGGAGGAATATGTGGCGAGCTCGGACTTCGGCAGCTATGTGGCGAAGCTCAGCGCCCAGCTGGAGGCGGCACCGGAGGCGGTGACGCAGTATTACAGCTTTTTCTCTGACCTGCAGGCCAACGTGGAGAAGGTGGACGCGGCCTTCGCGCACTATAAGCTGGACACGGAGGGGTATATCCGCACGGGTATTGTGTACTACGACGGGGCTGCGCCGGTGTATGGCGTGGCTGTGGGACAGGACCTGACGTGCAGAGAGGTGGACGGCGAAAAGGTGGTGGAGCAGAACAACTTTCGCGCGGTGTTCACCGCCACGCGGCTGTCCTTCTGGCAGGACGCCACGGAGGTGGCCTATGTGTCCAACAACCGGCTGTACATCACGAGCATCACGGTGCTGGGCGGTATCGATGTAGGGCAGTGGAGCATGGAGACGGCGGAGGGCGGACTGGCCTTCCGGTGGATCGGAGGGTGAGTGTGTGAGCTATACGGCGTTGGACAGCATCCAGTGGGGCGGCGTGCCGAAGATCGGCGTCAGCTTCGGCTATGACAGCCGGCGCAGCGGCAGCGCGATGCAGTACAGGATCTATGTGACGGTGGCGCCGCTGACAGGGGCATCGTATTTTGGATATCCCATCTACTTGTCGGTGACGGTGGACGGCGGCAGTGTGTGCAGCGGGCATACGCTGAAGGCGGCATCGCCCAGCCGGTGGAGCAGCGCGATCGAGTACGACAGCGGCTGGGTAACAGCGGCAGGAGCGGTGGGCACCGCGCCGCTGGGGATACGGCTGTACAGCGGCTCCGGGTCTGCCAGAGACGACAGCTACGGCTATGCGCTGCCGGTGGAGCGCGTGGAGGACATTGGAGATTTCTCGCTGACGGCGGGGGACGCGGTGATCGGACAGACGGGGACGCTGACACTGACGCGGCCCGGGTATGGGTACAGCTTTACGTTCAGCTATGTGCTGGGGGCGGCCTCCGGAACGCTGAGCAGCGGCGCGCTGCGGACGGTGAGCAGCAGCGCGGGGCGCGTGGTGTATCAGTGGACAGTGCCGGAGTCGCTGGCCGGGGAGCTGCCGGAGACAACGCACGGCACCGGGACGGTGACGGTGAAGGTGTACAGCGGCGGTACGCCGGTGGGGAGCCTGAGCGCGGCGTTCACGGCGTATGTGCCGGAGACCATGCGGCCCACGGCGGCGCTGACCACGGAGGTGGTAAACGACGGTACGGCAGCGGAGAGCTGGGGGCTGTGTGTGCAGGGCGTCAGCCGGATACGGTATGCGGCGACGGCGGCGGCACAGGGCGGCGCGTCCGTGCGATCGGTGCAGTTCCGCTTTGCGGGGCAGGAACTGGCCGGCACTGCCGGGACGACGGCGGTCATCGGTATCAGCGGGACGCTGCGGCCCACGGTCACGGTGACGGACAGCCGGGGACGGTCGGCGACGGCGACAGGCGAGGCGGTGACGGTGGCGGCGTACTATCCGCCGGCCATCACGGCGTCTATGGCGGCGCGGTGCGCCGCGGACGGCACAGAGAAGGATGACGGGGCGTATCTGAAGGTGAAGTGCGCGGCACAGTGCGCCGATGTGCAGGGGCACAATACGGTGGTCCTGCGGGCGCGCTTCCGGCCCGTGGGTGGCGCGTGGAACGGCTATGTGACATTGCTGCCGGGGGCAGAGCAGCTGCTGGGCGGCGGGCTGGACAGCGGGACCTCCTATGAGGTGGAGCTGAGCGCGGAGGACACGGTGGGCAACGTGCGGGTGGTGCGGTATACGGCGGCCACCAGCCGGGTGACGCTGCATCTGCGCGCCGGCGGAATGGGCGCGGCCTTCGGCAAATACGCGGAGCAGGAGGCGCTGGAGTGCGTGTGGCCGGCGGTGTTTTACGGGGATGTGGCGGTATCCGGCGCACTGACGGTGAACGGACAGACAGTGGAGGCGATGCTGTTTCCGGTGGGCAGCGTGCGCCTGACAGACAGCCCCGCGGCGCCGGAGATACCGGCAGGTGCGGTATGGGAGAGCGTGGAGACAGGCATCGCCGGCGTGTATGGCTGGCGGCGCACGACATGACAAGGAGGAGAGAGGCATGGCATCGACGTATACGATGGTGGCATACGGTTCACAGGGCAGCGCGGTGCGGCAGCTGCAGAATGAATTGAACAAGCGGGGGTATAGTCTGGACCAGGATGGTATCTTCGGCAAGAAGACGAGAGCCGCGGTACGGGACTATCAGAAGAAGAACGGACTGACGATGGTGGACGGCATTGCCGGCGACGAGACGTGGGGGAGCCTGCTGTCCGCGCCTACGGCGGCGGAGCAGGCGGCGCAGGCCGCTGCGGCAGCAGAGGCGGCGGCACCCAGGGCGGAGGTCACGGCGGGCACGGCGCGGCGTCTGCAGGAGCTGGAGAGGGGCTATACGCCATCAGACGAGGTGACGGCGGCGCAGGCCTACCGGGACAGCGTGGCGGCGCTGGAGCCGGAGGCGTACCGGTCCCGGTTCGAGGAACGTTTGCAGGCGCTGTATGACCAGATCGCGGGGCGGGAGGCCTTCGACTACGATCCGGAGGAGGATGAGTCGTACCAGCGGTATGCCAGACTGTATGCCGCCCGCGGCGCGGCGGCCATGGAGGACACGCTGGGCAAGGCGGCGGCCCTGACCGGCGGGTATGCCTCCAGCTACGCCCAGAGCGCGGGGCAGCAGGCGTACAACGGCTATTTGCAGGAGCTGGCAGCGATGGTGCCGGAGCTGCGGCAGGCAGCGCTGGCGGAGTATCAGCAGGAGGGCAAGGCTTTGCAGAACCAGTACAGTATGCTGGACGCGCAGGAAAAGGCGGACTATGACCGCTGGCAGGCGGCGCGTGGTGACTGGCAGAAGCAGCTGGAGGCGGCTCAGGCGGCGTATGAGGACGCGGGCAGTCAGGACCAGAAGCTGTATCAGACGCTGCTGGCACATTTTTCCGACAAAGCGGAGCAGGAGAGGAAACTTTCCGCCTCCGGCGTCCGTCTTACAGATAGTGGAGATACCGGCAGCAGGGGCGAGAGCCTGAGCTCTACGGCGGCGGAGAGCCTGCAGCGGGCTGTGGTGAACTATCTGAAGCGGGGCAACGGCGATCTGGCCCAGGCGCTGGCGGCGCAGTATACGGCCCGCATGACACCGGCGCAGCGGCAGCGGTTCGAGAAGCTGCTGGGCCAGTACGGCATGACGCTGGCATAAGGGGCGGATAGGGGAAAAGTGCTTGCAATCAGGGGCGCTGTATGGTATCATATCAAAGTATATTGCAACGCGGCGGACACGCCGCAGCGGCTCGAGAGGAAGAGAGGAGCCGCGGGAAGGAGCAGCAATGGAGAAGATGAAGAAGCACTTTTTACGCCGAATGGCGCTTGTGATGGCGCTGCTGACGCTGGGCTCTGCCGTGCTGGTGGGCTGCGGCGAGCAGAAGGAACCGGAACCGGACCCCAAGGATGAGGTCATCGTGGAGCCGGAGCCCATCCAGCTGCCGGACGGCGTCAGCTTCGATGAGAAGAAGTACCCGGACGTGTTCGGGTTCATCCAGATCCCCAACGCCACCCAGTGCGCCATCAGCAAGGGCCACTATCTGGCGCAGAGTCCCAAGTCCACTAAGAGCAGCACCGGGTATGACGACGATTACTACCTGCAGCGCGATTTGGACGGCAAGACCAACAAGGCCGGCTCGCTGTACATCCAGGCGTACTACAACAAGTCTGACCTCAGCGACCCCATGACGGTGATCTACGGCCACAACATGGCCAACCGGACCATGTTCGGCGGCTTGCAGAGCTACGGCGAGACGCTGAAGTTCGACGACAACGCCGTGATGTACATCTATCAGCCGGGCCGTCAGCTGACCTATAAGTTCTTCGCATGCATCCCCTATGATACCAGCCACATCCTGTACTACCACGACTTCAAGGACGAGAAGGTGTTTAACGCATTCTTTGAGGCGCTGGGCAAGGCGGCCAGCGATCCTAAGTACAAGAGTGACACCAACCAGAACGCCTTTTACAGTGCCGAGGGCTGCGTGAACGTGGACAAGACCAACCTGCCCCAGGCGGGCGACAAGGTGGTGGTGCTGTCCGTGTGCAAGAACGGCGACGATCATCACCGCTATCTGCTGATGGCAAAGCTGGTGGAGGACTCCGCCGCGCCCATCACCATGACCCGCGGTGAGGCCGAGGCTGCCGGTATCCCGGCGGACCGCATCCAGGACAAGGCAGCGGCAGACGCCGCGGCCGCTGCCGCGAATGTCTCCGCGGTGGAGGATGCTGCTGCCAATAAGACCGACACTGCCAGCAAGACGGATACGGCCAAGACGGAGCACAAGGGCTGAGTCGGACCTGAAAAACAAAAACCTCCCGGACTGTGTGGTCCGGGAGGTTTTTCGGTATGCTTTCAGAGGGCGCCGCCGTCGGTCTGCGTCAAGAGATCGGCCAGGGAGACACTGTCCAGATAGTCGTTGATGATGGTGTCCAGCTTTTCCCACATGGGGAGCGTGGTGCAGTGACCGGCGCGGGGGCAGGTGTTCTCGTCGCCCTCCAGGCAGGTGACGGGGGCCAGAGAGCCCTCGGTCAGCCGCAGGATCTGGCCCACGGAGTAGTCGGCGGCGGGGCGGTTCAGGCGGTAGCCGCCGCCCTTGCCACGGAGACCGTCCACCAGGCCGGCCTTGGACAGCACGGAAATGATGCTCTCCAGATATTTTTCAGAGATGCCCTGCCGTTCGGCAATGGCGGGCAGGGGGAGATAGGCGGCGCCGTCGTCCTGAGCCAGCTCCAGCATGACCCGGAGGGCGTAACGGCCTTTGGTAGATACGAGCATGGGAAGACCTCCCTTATGTTAGTAAACATAGTATAGCACTATGTTTATGCGATTGCAAGGGGAAAACGCTCACATATAGTGGTACATATTCCGCTTGAGCACCAGAAAGACGCCGGAGATGATAAAGGCAAAGATCTCGGCGGCGGTGATGGCCCACCAGATACCGTCTACACCCAGAAGTATGGGCAGGACGACGACGGAGCCGGCTTGGAACACAAGCGTCCGCAGGAAGGAGATGGCAGCGGAGACGGCACCGTTGTTCAGGGCGGTGAAGAAGCCGGAGGCAAAGATGTTGAAGCCTGCCAGTAGGAACGACCAGCAGAACAGCCGGAAGGCATGGGTGGTCAGAGCGTAGAGGCTGGCATCGTAGCCCACAAACAGCCGGGACAAGGGGGCGGCCAGCACACGGGCCAGGACCGTCAGGGTCACGCCGCCGATGGCCATCAGCAGGACGCTTTTCCGCAGGAGGTTTTTCAGCTCACTGTGGTGCTGCGCGCCGTAGTGGAAGCTGACCACCGGCGCGCTGCCGATGGAGTAGCCGATGAAGATGGCTACGAAGATGAACTGGACGTACATCAGCACGCCGTAGGCGGAGACGCCGTCCTCGCCGATCAGGCGCATAAGCTGGAAATTGTAGAGCATACCTACCAGGGAGGAGGAGATGTTGCTCATCAGCTCGGAGGAGCCGTTGCCGCAGGATTGGAGAATGGGGCGCAGACGCAGGGCGGCGGGCCGCAGGCGCAGCAGGCTGGTGTTGGGCCGCAGGAAGTAGATCAGGGGCAGTACGCCGCCTACACACTGGCTCAGGCCGGTGGCGATGGCTGCGCCGGCCACACCCCAGTCGAAAACGGCGATGAAGAGTGCGTCCAGCACCATGTTGGTGATGCCGGCGGCCACGGTGACGAAAAGGCCCAGGCGGGGCTTTTCGGAGGCGATGAAGAAGCTCTGGAACACATTTTGCAGCATGAAGGCGAAGGTGAAGCCGGTGACGATGCGGCCATAGAGAATGCAGTCGGCCATCATGGCATCAGACGCGCCCAGCAGACGGGACACGGCGGGCATGGTGAGGATGCCCACGGCGGACAGTACTGCGCCCAACAGCAGTGTGAACAGTACCAGCATGGAGAAGGTGCGGTGGGCTTCGTCCTGCTTGCCCTCGCCCAGCAGCTTGGACACCAGGGCGGTGCCTCCGGTGCCGATCATGAAGCCCATGCCGCCCAGGATCATCACGAAGGGCATGACCAGGTTTACGGCGGCAAAGGGCGTTTTACCCACGAAATTGGAGACGAATAGGCCATCCACCACGCCGTAGATGGACGTGAAGACCATCATGCAGATGGAGGGAAGCGTGAAGCGCAGCAGCTTGCCATACGTGAAATGGTCGGAGAGACGGATGGATTGCTTTGCCATGGGGGCCTCCTATCGAAAAAAGTAGCTCCATCGTGAAGATGGAGCTAAATCATCCCACCAAACGGTGGAGTTTGAACTTGGTGACCCGTACCGGATTCGAACCGATGTTAAAGGCGTGAGAGGCCTCTGTCTTAACCACTTGACCAACGGGCCGCATTTTTCTTCTATTTCATCGGCCAAAGCCGCTGAAATCATGGTACACCTTCAGGGACTCGAACCCTGGACACCCTGATTAAGAGTCAGGTGCTCTACCAACTGAGCTAAAGGTGCATATCCTGTTAACGGTGTTATTATAGTCGATGTGCGCCGATATTGCAAGCTTTTTTTGCGAAAAGAACAGGATTTCTTTGAAATCAGGGAGAGAGCCGGAAAAGCGGGGGCTTTTCCGGCTCTCTGCGGGAAAGGAAAGAAGAACTGTCAGTTTTTCCACTCCACATACAGCTCGCGGACGGCATTATCATCGGCGGGCTTGGCGGGGGCGGCCGCGGGAGCTGCGGGCGCGGCCTTGGGCGCGTTGCGTTTTTCAATGAACTTAGGAGCCACCTGCGGGAACAGGGCAAGGCTTAGCACGTCCTCGTCGGACTTGGCCAGACTCTTGAACTCCTCGCGGTACTTCTCCAGCTCCGGCTCCAGCAAATCGGCGGGACGACAGGTAATGACATCCTCCGGGGCGATGCCCGCCTTGGCGCGGACCTCCTCGTTGACCTCGCCGGGCAGCTTGCCGTATTCACCCTTGAGCATGGCGCGGGACTCCTTGGGGAACGTCTTGTAGCGCTCGCCCATGATGACGTTCATCACAGCCTGGGTGCCCACGATCTGGGAGGAGGGTGTTACCAGCGGGGGATAGCCGAAGTCCTTGCGGACGCGGGGGATCTCTGCCAGCACGTCGTAATACTTGTCCTCCTTGCCAGCCTGCTTCAGCTGGGAGATCAGGTTGGAGAGCATGCCGCCGGGCACCTGATACAGCAGGGTGTTGGTGTCCACGCGGAGGACCTTGGGGTCCAGGATACCGGCATCCTGCAGGCGCTGGGCCACCTTGCGGAAGTGGACGGCGGCGTCGGACATCTTTTCCAGGCTTAGGCCGGTGTCACGGACGGTGCCCTGCAGCGTGGCCACCAGGGACTCGGTGGCGGGCTGGCTGGTGCCGTTGGCCATGGGGCTCAGCGCGGTGTCCACAATGTCCACACCGGCGTAGGCCGCCATCAGCAGCGTCATGTCGCCGGTGCCGGAGGTGTTGTGGGTGTGCAGGTGGATGGGGACGGAGACCGTCTCCTTCAGCGCCTTGACCAGAGAGTAGGCCTCCATGGGCAGCAGCAGGTTGGCCATGTCCTTGATGCAGATGGCGTCAGCGCCCATGTCCTCCAGCTCCTTGGCCAGCTTGACGAAGTAGGCCTCGCTGTGGATGGGGGAGATGGTGTAGCTGAGGGTGGCCTCCACCTGTCCGCCGTATTTCTTGGTGGACTTGATGGCCTGCTCCAGGTTGCGCACGTCGTTCAGCGCATCGAAAATGCGGATGATGTCGATGCCGTTTTCGATGGATTTGGCGCAGAAGGCGTCCACCACGTCGTCGGCATAGTGCTTGTAGCCCAAGATATTCTGGCCACGGAAGAGCATTTGCAGCTTCGTGTTCTTCACATGCTTGCGGATGGTACGCAGGCGCTCCCACGGATCCTCGTTCAAAAAGCGCATACAGGCGTCGAAGGTGGCACCGCCCCAGCACTCCAGAGAGTAGTAGCCGATGGTGTCCAGCTGCTCCAGTGCGGGCAGCATATCCTCGATGGTCATGCGGGTGGCCGCCTGGGACTGGTGCGCGTCGCGGAGGATGGTATCGGTGATGAGCAGGGGCTTATTAGACAGAAATTCCATAGTTACCTCCTATTAACCGAACAGGGAGATCAGTACGCCCGCGGCGATGGCTGAGCCAATGACGCCGGCCACGTTGGGGCCCATGGCGTGCATCAGCAGGAAGTTGCCGGGGTTTTCCGCCTGGCCGACCTTCTGGCTGACACGGGCGGCCATAGGTACGGCAGACACACCGGCAGAGCCGATGAGGGGATTGATCTTCTCCTTGAGGAACAGGTTCATGAACTTGGCCAGCAGGACGCCGCCGGCGGTGCCGAAGCCGAAGGCCACCACGCCCATGCCCATGATAGCCAGAGTCTTGGGGCTGAGGAAGGTAGCACCGGTGGCGGTGGCACCCACGCTGATGCCCAGGAAGATGGTGACGATGTTCATCAGCTCGTTCTGCATGGTCTTGTTGAGGCGATCCAGCACACCGCACTCCTTGGCCAGGTTGCCCAGCATCAGGCAGGCGATCAGCGGTGCGGCGGAGGGGACCAGCAGCGCCACGAACACCGTGACCACGATGGGGAAGAAGATCTTTTCCTTCTTGCTGACCTCACGCAGGGGCTTCATGACGATCTGGCGCTCCTCCTTGGTGGTCAGCGCCTTCATAATGGGCGGTTGGATGACGGGCACCAGCGCCATGTAGGAATAGGCGGACACAGCGATGGGGCCCAGCAGGGCCGGGGCCAACAGGGCGGTGACGAAGATAGCCGTGGGGCCGTCCGCGCCGCCGATGATGCCCACGGAGGAGGCCTCCGCGCCGGTGAAGCCCAGCAGGCGGCAACCAACGTAAGTGAGGAAAATGCCCAGCTGGGCCGCAGCGCCCAGCAGCAGGCTCTTGGGGTTGGCGATCAGGGGGCCAAAGTCGGTCATGGCGCCCACGCCCATGAAAATAAGGCAGGGATAGATGCCCAGCTTGATACCCAGGTACAGCACATCGATCAGACCGACGCTGACAGTGACATTACTGAGGGTCATGCCATAGGAGGCGAGGTACTGCTCGGCAGTTACCAGGGCGTCCAGCTGGTTGGACAGCGTGCCCACGGCCTCGGAGCCGCTGGCGGCAAGCTGTGCCATCAGGTTATCGAGCACACCGGGGTCGAACGTACTCTGCGCCGCCGTCATCAGGGAGTCGGCGTAAGGCTGGAGCATATCGGCAGATACGCCGTTTGCCAGCATTTCCGAGAGGAACTGTGCCGTGATGGGCTCACCGCCGAACAGGTCCCAGTGGACGTGTCCGCCGGCGAACAGGATCTCGTGGAACATCTCCGCGCCGGGCAGGTTCGTCACCAGCATGCCGAAGGCGATAGGAACCAGCAGCAGCGGCTCAAACTTCTTGACGATACCCAGAAACAGCAGCACAACGGCAATGACCAGCATAATGGCACTCTTCCAGTTGTCGCCCTGGAAAAACTGGTAAAAGCCGGTGCTTACAAAGAAATTGGCAATAGCTTCCATGTGCAGTCCTCCGGCGTCAGCCGATGGTGCACAGCAGCGCGCCGGACTCCACGGCGGCGCCCTTGGTCACAGACACGGAGGTAACGGTGCCGTCGCAGGGAGCCATGATCTCGTTCTCCATCTTCATGGCCTCCAGGATCATCAGCACGTCGCCTTTCTTGACGGCGCTGCCGTTGGACACGTTCACCGCCAGAATGTTGCCGGGCATGGGAGCGCAGACCTTTTCGCCGCCGGCAGGGGCTGCGGCGGGGGCGGGAGCAGCCGCAGGGGCGGCCACGGAGGCAGCGGGAGCTGCGCCGGTGATCTCCTCCAGCTCGACTTCATACACGGTACCGTTGACATTGACTCTGTACTTTTTCATGGTGAAATCCTCCTCACACATTACACTTTCTTCATGGATACGATACGGATGGCGGAGACATCGGTCCCCATGTCCTCGGCGATGGCAGCGGCTACGGCGGCCATCATCGCGGGGGTGACGGCGCCAGGTGCGGGCATGGCGGCGGGAGCCGCCGGCATCTGGGGCACGGTCTTGGGCGCGGAGGTGCGGGTACATACCCAGCTCATCAGTGTGACCAGCAGTATGATGCACAGCAGCCCGGCAAACACCGTTCCCAGGCCCATCAGCACGACGAACAGGTTGGAATATTCAGGCATGGTTTGGATCTCCTCCCATACTAATATAGATTACCCACATTGTACCAAACATTTGGTAGTAATGCAATCCGAAAACGGCTAAAACTGCAAAATTGTGAGAAGTCCTAAAAAATTTTTTGGTTCATTGACGGAATACACAAACCACAGGGAAACGACCTTTCCTTGGAAGAAAATACTTTCCATCCGCTATTGTCTGTGCTATACTGTGTTTCTATTCCGAAAGCAGGGGAGGCGCGGCTATGCGGTACGAAAATGTGGTGCAGGGCCGCTTTCTCTCGCGCCCCAATCGCTTCATTGCGCTGGTGGAGCTGGACGGTGCCGAGACGGTCTGCCATGTGAAGAACACCGGACGCTGTCGTGAACTGCTGGTACCGGGGGCTGAGGTGTATCTGGTGCCGGGTGTCACGCCGGGGCGTAGGACACCCTACGATCTTGTCGCGGTGAATAAGGGCGGCAGGCTGATCAATATGGACGCCCAGGCACCGAACCGGGCGTTTGCGGAGTTTGCACGGACCTTCGACCCGCAGGCCGAGAGCATCCGGCCGGAGTTTCGCTTTGGCGAGTCGCGGCTTGATTTCTGCTTGACGCGGCCCGACGGGCTGCACCTGGTGGAGGTGAAGGGGGTCACGCTGGAGCAGGGCGGCCACGCCCGCTTCCCGGATGCACCTACGGAGCGGGGTGTGAAGCACGTGCATGAATTGATACGCGCTGTGGAGCAGGGTTGCCGGGCTACGGCCTTCTTCGTCATCCAGATGGCGGAGGTCGTTGATTTTGCGCCCAACGATGATACACATCCCGCATTCGGCGCGGCCCTGCGGCAGGCGCGCGAGGCGGGGGTCAGCATTGCCGCTTACAGCTGCCGTGTTGCGCCGGACGCCATGTATATCGATCACCCTGTGCCGGTGGTTTTGTGAGGAGAGTGTCCGTATGACATTGCTGGAGATATTCCTGATCGGCATCGGTTTGAGTATGGATGCCTTTGCCGTGGCGATATGCAAGGGACTGGCCATGCCGGACAAGGTGCATAAGAGGAGCGCGTTTCTCATCGCCCTGTATTTCGGCGTATTTCAGGCGGTCATGCCCGCGCTGGGCTGGCTGCTGGGCTCACAGTTTGCCCATTATGTGACGCGGTTCGCGCCCTGGATCGCCTTCGCGCTGCTGGCATGGATCGGCGGCAACATGATTCGGGAGAGCCGCGCCGAGGAAGAGGAGGACGAGCAGCCCTCCGACGGGCAGGTGAAGCACAAAGAACTGTTTGTGCTGGCCGTGGCTACCAGCATTGACGCCCTGGCCGTGGGCGTCACGTTCTCCATGGTGGAGCTGTTTGTGTCCATCTGGCTGGCGGTGGCACTGATCGGCTGCATCACGTTCCTGATCTCCCTGGGCGGCGTGTATGTGGGCAATGTGTTCGGCGCAAAGTACAAGAATAAGGCTGAATTCGTGGGAGGCACTATCCTGATTCTGATAGGTGTGAAGATCATTCTGGAGCATTTTGGCGTGCTGTAAAAAGATCCCCGGCGATGTATATCGCCGGGGGATCTTTTTACAGATGTGCGAGCAGATCCATAGTAATGCGGGCGGTGATTCCCCACAGGTGGTAAGGCAGGCCGTGATACACCGGGATCTCCAGCCGCCAGGGACGCCAGGGGTAGTCCGCAGGGACGCCGGCGTCCGCATAGGGGAAATCCGGGGCCTCCACTGGCTGCCGGTACAGGTAGACCTCCGGCGGATGCGCCTTCAACTCCCGAAGGGGCAGCAGGAAGGTGTCGGCTACCTCCTCCGGCGCGGGGTGCATGGCTGCCAGTGCCGCAGGGTCCACCTCACCCAGCACGGGCCGGAGCAGACTGCCCGCACGGATGTGGATAAAGTCCATTTCGCCGATAACGGTCACGGCGTTTTCCGGGATGCCAAGTTCCTCCCAGGTCTCCCGCAGGGCGCACTGGATGGCCGTTTCCCCCGCCTCGCGTTTGCCGCCGGGGAAGCACACCTCACCCGGCTGCCGGACGTTGGCGGAGCGTATCTCGTACAGCAGGCAGTATTCGCCGTCCTGACGGACCAGGGGGACCAGCACGGCGGAGCCGCCTCTCTCGCCCATCAGCGTGGGCGTATGCGCCACGTAGTAGCCGCGCAGGGGGGAAATATCCATGATCGGGCCTCCTCTCGGTCAAAAGCGGTGCTTGTCCGCATTGTTTTTATCGATGTGTGGTTGTATCGCAGAGCGGCCTGCGAAAAAAGACGTCCCCGCCTTGCGGCGGGGACGCGTAATGCGCGGTAGATCCTCAGCAGCTGCACCCGCAGCCGCCGTTATTGCCGCCGCAGCCGCAGCCATTGCCGCAGCCGTTGCCGCAGAACAGGAACAGCAGGATGATGGCGATGATGATCCAGCAGCAGCTGCTGCCGCCAAAGCAGGAATTCTGATTACACATACCGTAACCTCCTATGAAAATTTGACCGCCACATCGGTCTCATTCTCATAGTATGCCGGCTGCGGTAAAGTGTGCGCCTCAGAGCTGCGAGATGCGATAGCTGAGCGTCAGCAGGGTGTCCACAAAGTGGATGTCCTCGAAGAAAACGCCGTCCTCCTTGGTGGAGAGCTCCACATTGGTAAAATTCCAGAAGCCGCGCACACCCAGACCGATCAAACGGTCCGCCAGCGGCTGGGCTACATTCTGCGGGACGGTCAGGACCGCCACGTTGGGGTGATAGTTGGCGACATATTCCTCCAGCTCATCCATCGAGTGGACCGAGACACCGCGGATCTCCGTGCCGATCAGCGCGGGGGAGACATCAAAAGCGGAGTCGATCCGGAAACCGACCTTATCAAAATCAAAATTTTGCAGCAGGGCGTGACCCAGATGGCCCACACCGATCACAATGATGCGGTGGCCGCTGTCTATACCCAGGATGTGGCCGATCTCCGCACGCAGCTCGGCCACATTGTAGCCGTAACCCTGCTGGCCGAACTCACCAAAGCAGCTCAGGTCCTGCCGGATCTGGGAGGCGGTGATGTCCATTTTGGCGCCCAGAGAGTTGGAGCTGATACGCACCACGCCTTTGTTGTACAGATCGTCCAGATACCGATAGTACCGGGGAAGACGATGAATGACAGCATCGGAGATTTTTTGCTTCTTCATAGAAAAACCTTCTTTTGTGTGGAATGCGGCGCACAGCGCTCGATGTATTGTGGCTATTTTACAACAAGTATGCGAAGTTGTCAACTTTTTTAACAAAGTGAAGCGAAAAATTTTCTTTACTTTGCGCCGGGAAGGTGGTATAGTAGTGAAGCTGTAAGTTGATAAAACAGAATATGATATGCGCCCGTAGCTCAGATGGATAGAGCGTTAGACTCCGACGTTTCAGGTGTCTCCTCTTGAGATATGGCGCAAACCGTTGCGGCAACTGCGTTTGCGGGAAGCGCAGAGAAAAAATGCGTAGTCGTTGACTACTATTTGACTACTATTCCCGCAGAGAACAATCAAATATGCGCCTGTAGCTCAGATGGATAGAGCGTTAGACTCCGACTCTAAAGGCCGCTGGTTCGAATCCAGTCAGGCGTACCACCCCCCGCAATCTGCATTAGCAGACTGCGGGGGGTTCTTTTCTGCGGTGTCAAACTTACAGACTACGTTGTAGTTTTATCACCGGCGGCAATGACGAAGATAAACTCGGAGTATGTCTCACGCTATGCATTGGAAAAAATAAGAGAGGACTTGTCAATTACTTTCCTTCAATAGTTTCTGGGAGAGGCTGAAGGAAGAAAGAAATCGCCAGCACAAGTACCGCTGCCGCAACAGCGACCCACAGTGCAATGGGGAATCCGGCTTCAAGGCCCATTCCGATGATCATGGTATAAACCAGCATGCCGGCGGATGAACCAAGGTTCTGAGAGAACTGAATCACGGAGTTACCCTGCGCACGCAACTCTGCGGGGATCTGGATCTGGGGCGCCGTGGAGAAGGTGACAGACTGCTGGCTGTTATAGAAACCCGCCAGCAACATCAGAACTACAAGCACCCAAAGAGGAGTGGTGGGACTGAGCAAAACAATAAAAGCAATGGTAATAGCAATACGAACGATTGTGCCGATAACCAACAAATTTCGAGCATTTCCAGTTTTTGCGATGCTTCGACCGAAAACTGGCCCAATGATAAGGCCAAGCACATTCATTGCGGCAGCAGTCAGAGATGCTTCTAATGCACTACCACCCATTACATAAATGATGTAAGACGAAAGAAAGAAGAAAATCGCCATTGAGGAAAAGGTCAGGAAAAAGGAAGAACAGCTAAGGATTAGCACGTTTCGGTTCTTCAATACCGTAGTAGGGATAATGGCATCGCCCTTCTTTTTCCTGAAGTCACAGACCAAAACAATCAAACTGACAAGTGCCAGCCCCAGCAGCGCATAGTTAAGCGGTGTTCCATAGGGGATGTAGTTCTTTCCGAAAGAAAGCGGCAGCAACAGACCTATCAGGAAGAGCACAAGAAATACAGCGCCGAGGAAGTCGAACTTCATGCTGGGGTTGCCAAGGTGCTTGGCCTCAGCAGGCTTTACGTTGACGCCGAAGAAGAGGAAACCACAGGCAATCATCATTAGGATCCAGATAATATGGCAAATCGCGCGCCATCCCAGAAGGTCGATCAGGGCACCATTGATCACGGGACCCAACAGCATACCGACGCTCATGAGAGTTCCGACCAGCCCCAGATAGAATCCCGCCTCTTTCCCTTCATACAGGTCGCGGATCATAGAGAAACCAACCACATAAATAGCGGCGCTGAAAAGGCTATAAAAGAATGTCATGCCGACGATCAGCAGCATACTTTGCGCAATAGCACGCGTAAATAAAACGACGGCACCAACTACAAAAGAGATACAGATGAGGGGGCGCTTATAGCCGGGATTTTTAGCACAGAAGAAACCGTATACCGGCATGGCACAGATCAGTAGATTGCCGATAACATTAACGAGAGGATAAATATCCTGACCGCCGATTTCCATGGCTGCAATAGGTAAAATGACAGAAGTGCTAGAGGAATTCAAGAGTGATGCTACAATGCCGAGGTAAAGGCCAATCAGTGTAAGAGCCTTTTTATGCTTGGGAGCGCTTAAAAAGGGATTATTCATCATAATCAACCATTCGGCCGCTTTGCGTCCGCACAAATAGGGATGAAAGTATGCAGACAAACGGCCGCCTTTCTTGTAAAATTTGCGGGACTTTTTTCGTTCCAGCTATTGACTTTTGTTTGCAAGACTCCTCGCTATTATTACGGATGAGGTCGTGTTGTGAAAGTCGTATTTCCAACCTGCTGCGGTGTAGATGTTCACAAAACATTCGTGGTTGCTACCATCATCACCACACCCGCAGACAGCTTGCAGCCCCACTATCAGAAAAAACGATTTAGTACCTTCAATTCAGACTTGAATCGTTTTGCAGACTGGTTGCTCGAACACAACTGTTTGGATGTCTGCATGGAATCCACCGGGAAATATTGGGTTCCGGTATTCAACATCCTTGAAAAGTGTGGTATTCGGGTCATAATTGCTAACCCCAAATGGGTAAAGGCTGTAAAAGCCACGTCCGTAAAGGGTAGAAAGTCCTGTGCATATATTGGGGGCGCGAGTGATATGCCCGCGCCCCCAACAAAATAGAATGGGAAGCAGTAAAAGCATTAGCAGATGTTTGCACCGCCATCCACAGGAAAATCAACACCGGTGATCCACTTGGCTTCGTCGCTGGCCAAATACAGATAAGCGTACGCCATATCATCTGCCTCACCTAGATAAGGGGGCAACGGATGGAATTTGGTTGCAAAGGGGCTTGCCGCCATCTGTTCGAAGGAAACACCGTATTTGGCTACCGCGTTGGTATATACGGAGCCGGGATATACGATATTGCAACGGATATTATCTTTGGCAAAGTTATAGGCAACATGTCTGGTAAGAGCACGCAGACCGGCTTTTGCCGAGCAATATGCAGGTGCGCCAGCATCCATGGAGCCCTTGAGGGCCGTCAGGGAGGAGCAGTTGATAATAGAGCCCTTTCCATTCTTCTGCATGTAGGGGATGACGGTCTTGATGCCTAGGAACTGTGAAGTCAGATTCATGCGCAGACCGGCCTCCCAGCCTTCCAACGTTTCCTTCAACAAATCACACTTAGCAGAAAGACCTGCGTTATTCGTTTCTGGTGTTGTATGCTCTAAAAGACTTCTTAATCAAGCGGTTGGGAAGTCTCTTAGAA
>ERZ1027200.385-NODE-385-length-27420-cov-5.435301_pt1 | contig 27420 bp, 20 predicted proteins | sample MGYA00519271_ERZ1027200 | MGnify/ENA primary metagenome ERZ1027200 (study PRJEB26926, sample SAMN06164742) | human gut metagenome | biome: ENVO:00009003; feature: ENVO:2100002; material: ENVO:00002003 | host: Homo sapiens | place: USA | collected 2012 ...
ATTCCGGCCCATGCGGCGATGAGCATCACCACGGCGAAGATTCCGATTTTAACTTCTCTTTTCATATCTGAAATTTTATTTTACAATTTGCGTACCCCGGCAGCTCACCACAAAGGCGTCGGGGAAGACCTTGCGCACCGCCGCCAGTTGTTTCTGCGCCGCAGCGCGGGTCTCGTATTCGCCGACGCAATACTTATAACGGTATTTGCCGTCGGCCGTATATTGTTTCACCTTGCCGCGGTAGCTCTTGAACCGCGCGGACGAAGTCGGTACGGTCTGGGGGCTGGCCAGCACCTGCACGGTATAGCGCAGCGGCTGCGCGTCCTGTTTGGGAGCCGTCTGCTTCGGGGTTTCGGCTTTCGGCGTCTCCCGCTTCGGGGCGCCGGCCTTGGGAGTCTCCGTTTTCGGCGTCTGCGTTTTGGACGTCTCCCGCTCCGCCGGCGCAGTCACGGGTTCGGATTTGGCGGCGGAGTCCTTCGCCCCCGCCTTTCCGCCGGCCCCGCGCACGGGCTCCTTGCCGACGACCACTTGCTCCGGTTTCTGCTCCGGCTTAGGCGCCGCAGCGGCCTCCTCTTCGGCGTTGCGCGTTTCGAGCACATAGGCCGAATAGTTCTTCACGCCCTCGTAAATCGAACGGGCGATCTCGGTCTGGCCCTTCTCCGACTTCATGTAGGCCGCCTCCTGCGAGTTGGAGAGGAATCCGATCTCGGTCAGCACGCCCGGCATGTCGGTCGCATAGAGCACGCGCAGCAGCTGGGGTTTGATGCCCCGCGAATGGCGGCCCGCCTTCAGGTAGTTGTTCTGAATGCAGCGCGCGATGGCCATGCTGTATTCGCCGTAGGTGAACTGCAGGTTCTGGATATAGGCCCGCACGATGGCCGCCGTACGTTCGTCGGACATGTCGATCAGGTCCTCGCGGTTGTTCTCGAACAGCGCGTTTTCGTTGTAACGCTGCTCCTTGGGGCTTTCGCCCATGATCAGCGTCTCGACGCCGCGCGCGGCCGTGGACTTGGCCGCATTGACATGGATCGAAATGAAGAGGTCGCCGCCGGCCTTGTTGGCGATGTCGGCGCGCGCCTGCAGGTCTTTCGCCTTGTCGGGTCCCAGCGCCTTGTCCGTCTTGCGCGTATAGACCACCTTCACGCCGGGCATGCCCTCCTCGATCATTTTGCCGAGCTTGAGAGCCACCTTCAGCGTCAGGTCCTTTTCGCTGGTTCCGCCGTAGTGCGCACCGGGATCGTTGCCGCCGTGACCGGGGTCGATCACCACAACTTCGACTCCGTGCGCAATATTCCCGGCCGATGCCGCGTTCGTAAGAACGGTTACGGCCGCAAATGCGAATAACAGGAACAGTCGTGTGCGCATATTTAAGAGATCAAGTGTAAGCTTTCTGTAATTTTTTACCTATCTTTGTCGCGCCTGAAAACCCCGCGGGAGGTCGCCGGAGACCTGATTCAGGCGTTTTTGCCGACATGTCGGCAAAGGTACGAAAAATTATTGGAATTTTGGATAAACTTAGGGTAAAATATCTGTTTTCGGCGGCGCTGATCCTGCTCTTCGCCCAGCTGGTGGTCGGCGCGTCCGCACCCCGGAGCGTGTTCGCCGCAGCCGCCCCGGACAGCACCCGCACCCACGATTCCATTCCGGCATATACCCTTCCGGAAGCCGCGGCCGAAGTTCCCGAAGCCGCCCGCACACGCAGCGAACGCCGCGCGCAGGCACGGGCCGCCCGCGAGAAAGCCCGCCGCCACGCCGAATTCGAAGCCATGTCGCAGGAGGAGCGCGACTCGATGTTCAGTTCACAGGTCGATTCGCTCATCGCCCGCCGGGCCGACTCGCTGGCCGGCAGGCAGGCCGACACCGTGGCCCGCGACTCGGTCAAGCGGCCGCGCAAGCCCGGCGCCTTCCTCGACGATCCGATTTCGGGCAAGAACAAGGACTCGCTGGTTTACGACGTCCGCAACAAGATGGTCTACATCTACAACGAAGGCGACGTCACCTATCAGAACAGCAACCTCAAGGCCGACTACATGCAGATCGACATGAACTCCAAGCTGATCCACGCATACGGCAAACCCGACTCGCTCGAAGGCAAGGCCATCGTCACCAAACCCGAATTCTCCGACGGCGGCGAAGCCCCCTACAAGATGGACACGATCACCTACAACCTCGAATCGAAGAAGGCCAAGATCAAGGGCGTGGCGACGCAGCAGGGCGACGGCTGGCTGGTGGGCGGCAGCGTCAAGAAGATGCCCGACAACACAATCAACATCGAGAACGGAAAATATACGACCTGCGACGAAACGGACCATCCGCACTTCTATCTGGCGATGACAAAGGCCAAGGTCATTCCGGGCAAGAAGGTCGTCACGGGTCCGGCCTATCTGGTCATGGAGGACGTGCCGATCTATTTTCTGGGCATTCCCGAAGGTTTCTTCCCGATCAGTTCGGGTCCCAAGTCGGGTCTGCTGATGCCCACCTACGGCGAAGAGTACACCAAGGGATTCTTCCTGCGCGATCTGGGCTACTACTTCACGCTGGGCGATTACGCCGATCTGGCCGTCCGCGGAGGCATCTACACGCTCGGTTCGTGGGAGGCATCGGCCGCATCGCGCTACATCAAGCGCTACAAGTACAGCGGCAGTTTCAACATGCAGTATTCGAACATCAAGACGGGCGAGAAAGGCGAACCCGACTATATCAAGCAGAGCAACTTCCGCATCCAGTGGACCCATTCGCAGGACCCCAAGGCCAACCCCGGTTCGACCTTCTCTGCGTCGGTGAACTTCGCCACCAGCGGTTACAGCAAGTATTCGGCAACCAACCTCAACGACATTCTCGCCACGCAGACCAACTCGTCGATCGCCTATTCGAAGAACTGGGCCGGCACGCCGTTCTCGCTCTCGGCGAACATGTCCATTTCGCAGAACTCGCAGAACAAGACCATTTCGGTAACCCTGCCCACGCTGGTCTTCAACGTCTCGCGCTTCTACCCCTTCAAACGCAAGGAGAAAACCGGCAAGGACCGCTGGTACGAGAAGATTTCGATGCAGTACACGGGTAAAATGACCAACTCGGTGAGCACCACCGAGGACAAAATATTCTCGAAGGAGACGCTCGACAACATGAAGAACGGCATCGAACACAACATCCCGGTTTCGGCGTCGTTCAACCTCTTCAACTACATCAACATCTCGCCGTCGGCGAACTACAACGAGAAGTGGTATTTCAAAAAGGTCGAGCTGGAATGGAATCCCGTCACCAACAGCGTCGATACGCTGCCGGCGCAGTACGGCTTCTACCGTCTGTACAACTACAATTTCAGCGTCTCGACATCGACGACCGTGTACGGCATGTACGACTTCACCAAAAAACGCCGCGACCGCAAGATTCAGGCGATCCGCCATACGATCACGCCGTCGATCGGATTCTCGTACGCCCCGGACTTCGGCGATCCCAAATACGGCTATCAGAGCAACTACCAGTCCGATTCGACCGGTACGTTCCGCCCCTATTCGCCCTATTCGGTCAATGCCTACGGCGTCCCCAGTTCGGGACGTTCGATGTCGATGAACTTCTCGCTGTCGCAGAACCTCGAAATGAAGGTGCTGAGCAAGCGCGACACCTCTGGCGTCAAGAAGATCAAACTGATCGACGAGCTGCGGCTCAGCGGTTCGTATAACTTTCTGGCCGACTCGATGGGGCTCTCGACCATCCCCATCTCGTTCCGCACCACGCTGTTCGGCAACTTCGGCATCAACCTCTCGGCGACGCTCAACCTCTACAAGCTGACCCCCGACGGAAAACTGTACGACAAGCTCTTCCTGCCGGGACGTATCGAATCGACGGGCTGGTCGTTCGGCTATACCTTCAAATCGCGTCAGGACCGTACGGAACGCGCCATCAACGACATCACGAGCATTCCGCCCGAATACATGAACCCGTTCTACGACCCCTACGGCAACATGGACCCCGTACTGCGAAGGCAGTACATGGCCCAAACCTATTACGACTTCTCACTGCCGTGGAACTTCGGTTTCAACTACACGGTCAACTACTCCATATCGCGGGGAAATTATCCGCCCAAAGGCTATAAAAAGAACATTACGCAGACGATCGGCTTCAACGGCAGCGTCAATCTGACGCCGAAGACGGGCGTCACGTTCCAAGGCGGTTACGACATCAAGCAAAACAAGCTGACGACCTCGTCGGTCTCCATTTCGCGCGACCTACACTGCTGGCAGATGTCCTTTTCATGGATTCCGTTCGGCTACCACCGCAGCTGGAGTTTCAACATCGGCGTCAAGGCGGCGTCGCTCTCCGACCTCAAATACGACAAGAGTCAGAGTATGTACGACAATATGTACTAAACGTACAAAAACCGCCGCCGTCCGGAAAATGGAAACGCCCTGCATCGGCAGGGCGTTTCCATATATAATAGGGTGTCCGCACAATCGGGACTGCCCCTGCGGAGCTAAATTTTCCGGATTTCCGGTTCTTTGCGGTCGATGTAGTTCGGATAGCGGAACTGCGGCATGCCGAGCGCCATGACGGCGCAGATACGGCGGTCTCGAAGTCCCAGCATCCGGTTCAGCCCGCCTTTCCCGTCCTGCCGCACGGCGGTCAGCACGAATCCCATGTAGACCTGACTCACACCGAGCGATTCGGCCGTCAGCGAGGCGTTCTGATAAGCAAGGTTCGCGTCCTCGGCGCCGAAGCGGCTCTCCTTAGGCGCATGGATGAACAGCACTGCCGTCGCACCCCGCAAAATGCGGTCGACGCCCTGCTCCGCATATTCGCGGCGCATCTTCTTAAATACCGGGACGTAGCGGTAAACGCCCGGCAGCAGCCGGCTCAGCCAAGGCCGCACGAGCGGGTTCGACAGACGCTTCACGATCCGGCCGAAGACGCCCAGCGTATATTCGACGATTCCGCGCCGCATAGCGGGGTCCGTCACCAGCGTATAACCCAGCTGGCGGGCGTTGGTCGCCGTCGGCGCGCGGTCGGCGGCGGCAACGATGCGGTCCAGATACTCCTGCGGCACGGGACGCCGGGAAAAAGCGCGGTTCGAACGCCGCACGGCGAGCAGCAGTTCGACCTGTTCGGGCGTCGGCAAAGCCGCATAGTCGATCGGATGCACCTTTTCCGCCGGGAAATCGGCATGTTCGACCGCCCCCGTGGGACATGCCGCCGCGCAATGGCCGCAGACGATGCAGTTTTCGGGTTTATGCAGCGTCACCGCAGCCCCGGCCTTCTCCTGAACGAAAATCTGCGACGGGCACACCTTCACGCAGCGGCCGCAGCGGATGCAGATCGCATCATTTACACGAATCGTATTCTCCATCATATCTTTCAAAATTTTTCAATATCTTTGGCATCTATCCGACAAACAGCATGCACCCCATCGTCATCAAACATTTCAGCGAAATCTCCGCCGCCGAGTACCACCGCATCGTGCAGGCCCGCGAAGCCGTCTTTTTCCTCGAACAACACATCACCGAACCCGACGCCGACGAGGTCGATCCGCAGAGCGTCTTTCTCTGGATGGAGGAGGACGGCCGCGTCGTCGCATTCCTGCGGATCATCCCCGCAGGGATCGTCTGCGCCGAGGCATCCGTCGGGCGGGTGCTGGTAGACGCCGGTTACCGCCGCCGCGGGTTGTGCCGTCGCCTGATGCACGAAGCCCTGCGGCATATCGCCCTAACGTGGGGTCCGCAGCCCGTCCGCATCTCGGCGCAGGAGTACCTCGCCGGATTTTACGCATCGCTGGGCTTCGAAGCCGTTTCCGGGACCTACCTCGAAGCCGGCATCCCGCATGTCAGGATGCTGAGACGGTAACAAAAACAATTCCGGCGGCAAAGGAAATCCCTGCCGCCGGAATCGTTTTTAGGACTAATGGTTCACCGACGCCATCTCCGCGGGGTTGTGCTTGTATTTGAACACCAAGGCGAAGACCACGGCCACCACGAGGGCATAGCCTGCGAAGATGTACCACGAATCGGGCCAGCCCCACGCATCGACGACGGCGCCTGCGGCGTACGAGCCGAAAAAGGCCCCGAAGCCGTTGGTCATGATCATGAAGACGCCCTGCGCCGAAGAACGGATTTCGCGGCTGGTCTCCTTCTCGACGAACAGCGAACCCGAAATGTTGAAGAAATCGAATGCCACGCCGTACACGACCATCGAGAGGATCAGGAACGCCGCGCCCGAACCGGGATTGCCGATGCCGAAGAATCCGAAGCGGAGCACCCACGCCAGCATCGAAATCAGCATCACCTTCTTGATGCCGAAACGCCGGAGGAAGAACGGGATGAGCAGGATGCAGAACGTCTCGGACATCTGCGAGAGCGACAGCAGGATCACCGAGTGTTTCACGATGGCCGAATCGGCATACTGCGGCATCGACCCGAAGTTCTGAATATAGGTATCGCCGAAAGCGTTGGTGATTTGCAGAGCGGCGCCGAGCAGCATCGAGAAGATGAAGAAGACGGCCATACGCTTCTCCTTGAAAAGCGCGAAGGCGCGCAGTCCCAGCGTGTCGATCCACGACTGCGACTTGACGTTGCGGTCCACGGGACATCCGGGCAGCGAGAAGGAGTAGACGGCCAGCACGAACGACAGGAACGCCGAAACATAGAGCTGCCAAGCGGTGAGCTTGATCTGGATGCCGCCGATATGCGTCAGATCGACGAACCACATCGCGGCGATGAATCCCACGGTGCCCCACACGCGGATCGGCGGGAAGTGTTTCACGGTGTCGAGTTTCGCCAGATCGAGGGCGTTGTAGGCCACCGAGTTGGACAGCGCGATCGTCGGCATGTAGAACATCACGCTCAGCAGCATGCAGCTGTACAAAGGCGCATAGGCCGTCTGCGAAGCCGCCGCCACGAGGAAGGCGCCGCTGATCAGGTGGCAGATGCCCAGCAGCTTCTGCGCCGGAATCCAGCGGTCGGCTATGATTCCCATCACGGCGGGCATGAACAGCGAAGCGATGCCCATCGTCGCGAAGAAACTGCCGATCTGCAGTCCCGTGAAGTCGAGTCCGCCGCCCAGATAGGCGCCCAGCGAAATAAGCCACGAGCCCCAGATGGCGTACTGGAGGAAGTTCATAACGATAAGGCGAAACTTAATTCCCATAATTCTCTGATTTTACGTTATTTTAATTTCAGGTTCATTTTAGTTCGGAAACGATTAAAACAAATGTACGAAATTTTTTTCGGAATTTTCTTTGCAATTGAAAAATAAAGTTCTACTTTTGCATCACCAAAACGTCATTGAGCTATGGTGTAATGGTAACACAACAGATTCTGGTCCTGTTATTCTTGGTTCGAATCCAGGTAGCTCAACTGAAAAGCGAGGAATTATCCTCGCTTTTTTTCATTTTATCCGCCGGATTCTTCTGTTTCGATTTGCGAAACGCCACGACGGTCCAGCACCGCTAATCGACACTGCGGCAAAAACCGGACCGCCGATTTTCACAATGCGCGGAACCGCCCCGCCGCTGTTTCGAAATTAGGCGCGCAAACTCCGTTCGATTTCTGTTTTCCGTCTTGTTTGACCCGCCGAAATGCAGTACGTTTGTATTGCACAGGAGATATGAAGAATTCAAGTGGGATTGTGCAAGGGGCGGGTTACACCCGCAAAAGTGACGCAAGTGGAAAATCCGTCAGGATTTGAAGCACAGGATAGACATATGGAGCTAGACGCAAGGTTCCGTTTATTCCTGGAAGACTTCGGGGGAGGGTTCTAAGCCCTCCCTTTCCAATTCTGCCACGATGGCGCGCTGACGCTTGAAGAAATGAATCCGCTGCAATTCTCCGCTGCATGAAATCAACGTTGCAAAACGACTCAGCGACGTAATCCACCGCTTAACATGCTCGAACATGCCCGGATCGGCGCTTCGCAGCGAATTGATCGAAAACGTGTCGATACAGCTCGCACGGTAGTGGCGCGCCGCGACATAGCAGTAAGTCGCCTCGATATCCATGTCCGATATGTAAATAGACACCGGCTTCCCGCTGCGGAACTGTCCGGCAACGGCTATCTCCTCCAGCTCGTCGAGCAACTGCAGCAATTCGCCCTTCAGCATCTCGACGCTCTGGTCGGTTATCAGGTGCATGTTGCGGAACGCGCAGATGGCATTGACCCAGCGCTTGGTGCAGCTACCGTCGAACACCAGCGTCGTCGAAGGCATCAGCTGCGCTTCCTTCAGCAGGTCGCGGTAACTCTGCAAAAGCGCATCGGGCACTTTCATATCCTCGAATTTAGTCGTCGAACAATCGACGAGTCCCTGCTGGTAAAGCCACTTGAAGAGTTTGAAATTGGTAAGCCCTTCGTAGCGCATGTAAAGCATCCGCGGGAACGAGTTTCCGGCAATAGCCTGCTCCGCATCCGTATCCGGCGACACCTCCCGGTAAAAAAGGGTGTCCTGATCGATAACGCCCGTATAGTCTTCGAGCGCCGTATGGTAATCGTTGAAGCTGAGACGGAAAAGCACGTTTCCGAAATCGACGGCCCCGACGGCGCGGTCGAGCGAAAAATTCATCTGAGCCGAAAGCACGGCCGCTTCCCCGAAAGTGAAGGGAACTTCGCCGCGCAGACGGCGGTAAGCCGCTTCGCGGCCGATGTTCAGTTTATCGGTCAATATGGCCGCCGGATTGGTATATTCCGGGGTACCGTTTTGAATAGCGGCGATCAGCGCCGCATTCAGTTTGTCAAGAGGCATAGTACAAGTGTTAATTCTATATCAAATTCTCAATCCCAACCGCAAATTTAGCAAAATATTGACAAATTGATATTTTTCGGACAAGAAATAAAACAAAAGGGAACCTTCCGAGAAGGTTCCCTTTCATTTGTCCCGGATGCGGCGGTCTTACTTACCCAGCCCCATCTTTTCGATCAGCGCCTTGGTCTCAGGCTTGTGGCCGCGGAAGCGTACGTACAGCTCCATCGGATGCTCCGTACCGCCTTTCGAAAGGATGTTCTCACGGAACGATCCGGACACTTCGCGGTTGAAGATGCCCTTCTCCTTGAAAAGCGAGAAAGCGTCGGCTTCCAGCACCTCGGCCCACTTGTAGCCGTAATAGCCGGCAGCGTAACCGCCTGAGAAGATGTGGCCGAAAGCCGGAGCCATCGCCGTTCCCGGCACGACGGGCAGAACCTGAGAAGGAGCCATCGACGCCACTTCGAACTGCTCGACGTCGCCCTCGAAGGGCTCGGTGATCGTATGCCATGCCATGTCGGTCAGGCCGAACGACAGCTGACGCACGTTCAGGTAGGCGGCCAGATAGTTCTGCGCCGCGATAATGCGCTCCACGATTTCGGCGGGAATCGGCTCGCCGGTCTGGTAGTTCACGGCCCACAGGTCGAGGAATTCCTTCTCGGTAGCCCAGTTCTCCATGATCTGCGAAGGAAGCTCCACGAAGTCGCGGTAAACGCTCGTACCGGTCTGCGACTCGTATTTGCCCTCGCCCAGCATGCCGTGCAGGGCGTGTCCGAACTCGTGGAGGAAAGTCTCCAGCTCGTCGAACGTCAGCAGCGACGGCGCGGTCTCGGTGGGTTTGGTGAAATTCATCACCAGCGACACCAGCGGACGGGTCTCCTCGCCGTCCTCGATCTTCGTGCCGCGGAATTCGGTCATCCACGCACCCGAACGCTTCGACTCGCGGGGGAAGAAGTCGAGGTAGAGCACGGCCATAAAGCGGCCGTTCTCGTCGGTTACGTCATAGGCCGTCACGTCGGGATGATAGACCTCGATCTTGTCGTTGGGCGTGAAATTCAGGCCGTAAAGCTTGTTGGCGAGCATGAACACGCCCTTCTTGACGTTTTCGAGCTTCAGATAGGGCTTCACGACCTCGTCGTTGAGCGCATATTTCTCGTCCTTGTATTTTTCGTTGTAATAGCCCCAGTCCCACGGCATCAGCTGGCCCTTGAAGCCCAGCGAAGCGGCATAGTCGCCGATCATCCGGTAATCCTTGTCGGCATAGGCTTTGGTCTCGCCGAGCAGTTCGTCGAGGAATGCCGTGACGGTCGGAGTATTCTCGGCCATGCGGCGTTCGAGCACATAATCCGCGTAGCACTTGTAACCCAGCAGGTTGGCGATCTTCAGGCGCAGGTTGGCGATCTGCTTCACGATCTGCGTGTTGTCGTTCTCGCCACCCAGCGCACGCGAATTGTAGGCGCGCCAGAGCTTCTCTTTCAGGGCGCGGTTCGACGAATAGGTCATGAACGGCACATAGCTCGGCGCCTGCAACGTCACGGTCCAGCCCTTCTCGCCGCGCGCCTTGGCGTCGGCGGCCATACCCTCCCGGACGAATGCGGGCAGTTCGGCAACGACCTTAGGATCGGTAATGTTGATCGTAAAGGCGTTGGTCGCGGCCAGCGCGTTCTGGCCGAACTGCAGGGTCGCGGCCGACAGCTCGGAGGTATACTTGCGGTAAAGCTCCTTATCGGCGTCGGAAAGGGCGGCGCCGTTGCGGGCGAAGCTCTGGTAGGTGTCTTCCAGCAGTTTCTTATCCTCTTTCGAAAGACCGCGGCCGGGTTTCTCGTAAACCGCCTTCACGCGGGCGAAAAGCTCCGGATTGAGCGAAACGTCGTTCGACAGCTCGGTGAGCTTGGGCTGAACGCGCAGCGCGATCTCCTGCATCTGTTCCGAGGTCGCGGCTTCGAGCAGGTTGTAGAAAACACCCGAAATGCGGTCGAGCAGCGCCCCCTGACGCTCCAGCGCCACGATGGTGTTGCCGAAGGTCGGCTTCTTGGGGTTATTGACGATCGCCTCGATCTCGGCGCGCGAGCAGGCGATGGCCGCATCGAACGCAGGCTCGTAATCCGAAAGCTCGATCTGCGAGAACGGCGGCGTCTGGTGGGGCGTGTTCCACTCCGCCAGCAGGGGGTTGGTGGGATCCAGTTCGGGCAGCTGCGCTTTGGGAATCGAATTGTCGGCGCAGCCTGCCGCCATAGCTGAAAAGGTCATAATGATAAGTGCTTTTTTCATGTTACTGCAAATATTGGGTTATTTTTCACGATTCGTCTATTGCCCGTCCGATTCCGGTTCGAGGGGGATCGGGGTCTCTTCGTCCGGCTGCGGATCGGGTTCGGCGAGCAGGCCGCGGCCGCGGAGCATCGCCCGCTTGTCGGGATCGGCCCCGCGGAAGGCCCGGTAGAGCGTCATGCCGTCCTCGGAACCGCCGCGGGCGAGGATCTTGGTGCGGAAATCGGCGGCGATCTTCTTGTTGAACAGGTCGCCGCTCTCGCGGAAGGCCGCGAACGCATCCTTGTCGAGCACTTCGGCCCACGTATAGAAGTAGTAGCCCGCCGAATAGCCGCCGTCGAAAATATGGCTGAAATAGGGATAACGGTAGCGGGGTTCGATCTGCGGAATCAGGCCGCGCTTCTCGTTGAGCGCCCGGCGCTCGAAGACCATCGGGTCGAACGGTTCGTAGTCGGTGGTCGAGTGGATGTCCATGTCGGAAAGCGACGCGGCGATCAGCTCCGTAGTGGCGAAACCCTGATTGAAGAGTTCGCTCCGGCGCAGTTTATCGACGAGGTATTTGGGAATCACCTCGCCCGTGCGGTGATGCACGGCGTACTGTTTCAGCATTTCGGGTTCGAAAGCCCAGTTTTCCATGATCTGCGACGGAAGCTCCACGAAGTCGCCCTCGACCTCCGTGAGTCCGCGGTATTTCACGTCGTGGAACAGGAAATGGAGCGCATGGCCGAATTCGTGGAAGAGCGTTTCGGTCTCGTCGAGCGTCAGCAGCGCAGGGGTGTTGCGCACCGGACGGGTGAAGTTGCAGACGATGCTCACCACGGGAGCGACGCGCTCGCCGTCCCGGTAGGTCTGTTCGACATAGTTGCCGCACCACGCCCCCTGACTCTTGCCGTCACGCGGGAAGAAGTCGAAATAGAGCACGCCCAGATGCGACTGGTCGGCGTCGAGCACCTCGTAGGCGATCGCCTCAGGATGGTAGAGCGGCGCCACGATGGGCTGGAAGGTAATGCCGTAAAGCCGGTTGGCGAGGTAGAAGATGCCGCCCTGCACGTTTTCGAGCGAGAAATAGGGGCGCAGCATCTCCTCGTCGAGTGCATAGTTCTGCTTGCGCAGCTTCTCGGCGTAATACCACCAGTCCCACGACTCGAACGTCGCGCCCGGAACGTCTTTCTGCAGGAGTTTGTCCATCTCGGCCAGCTCCTCCCCGGCGCGGTCGAGCGCCGGCGTCCATATCTGGTCCAGCAGCGCGTAGACCGCATCGGTCGTACCGGCCATCTCGTCGGCCACGACATAGGCGGCGTACGACGGATAGCCCAGCATCTTGGCCTTCTCCGTGCGCAGGCGGATGAAGTCATTGATGAGCTGCTTGTTGTCGTACTGATCGCCGTTGTTGCAGCGGTTCAGGTAGGCCTTGTAGATCTTTTCGCGCAGGTCGCGCTTGGCCGAATAGGTCAGGAACGGAATCAGACTGGGCTTGTGGAGCGTGAAGACCCACTTGTCGCCCTTGCCCATCGCCTGCGCCTTCTCGCGCGCGGCGTCGCGGACGCCCGAAGGCAGTCCCTCCAGATCGTCCGCCGTCAGTTCGAGCGCGAAGTTGTTGTTCTCGGCCAGAATGTTGTTGCCGAACTTCACGGCCGTAAGCGACAGCTCGCCGTTGATCTCCTTCAGCCGGGCTTTCTGTCCGGCGTCGAGCAGGGCGCCGGAGCGCACGAAAGCGTCGTAGGTCTTCCTGAGCAGTCGGCTCTGCTCGGCGTCGAGTCCCAGCGACGCGCGCCGGTCATAGACATCCTTCACGCGGGCGAAAAGTTTCTCGTCGAGCCGGATCTTATCGCGGTGCGCCGAGAGCAGGGGCATCACCTGCTCCTGCAGGGCCTGCATCCGTTCGTTGGTCTCGGCGGCGCAGAGCATGCCGAAAATCAGCTCGGTCTGCGCGAGCATCTGTCCGGCGTTGTCGTAAGCCAGAATCGTATTCTCGAACGTCGGCTCGTCGTTGTTCGAGGTGATGGCGTCGATCTCGGCGTCGTGCAGCGACATGCCGCGCTCGAAGGCGGGCATGAAGTGTTCGGCGCGGATCTTATCGAAGGGCGGCACGCCGAAAGGCGTGTCCCACTGGGTGAAGAAGGGATTCTCCCCGGCGCTTTTCGGGGAGTTGCATGACGCAAGTGCCATAAGCAGTAAGAGTGTTGTGAATAAACCTGCAATACGTTTCATCTATTCATGTTATTTTATGTAACTTTGCGAGCTGAAAATACGGACGCGCGCAAGGCATCCGTACAATGTTGCAAAGTTAGTAAATTATAAGAGGTATGCAACTTTTTTACGCCCCCGACATCACGCCGCCCCTCCATACGCTGAGCGAAGAGGAGTCGAAACACTGCGTGCGGGTGCTGCGTCTGGGACGCGGAGATACCCTTCATATAACTGACGGGAGGGGCAATTTATTTTGCTGCGAGATTACGGACGACAATCCGAAACGCTGCGCGGTGCGCGTCACGGAGACCCGCGCCGGGTGGGAGGCGCTCCCCTATTCGCTGACGATGGCCGTTGCGCCGACCAAGAACGCCGACCGCTTCGAATGGTTCCTCGAAAAGGCGACCGAAGTGGGCGTCGGCACGATCATCCCGCTCGAAACCGAGCACTGCGAACGCCGGGTCTTCAAGCCCGAACGCGGCGAACGGGTCATCACGGCGGCCATGAAGCAGTCGCTCAAAGCCTACCGTCCCACGCTGCGTCCGCTCACGCCTTTCGGCGAAGCGGCGGCCATGCCTTTCGAAGGGCGCAAGTTCATCGCCCACTGCGCCCCGGTGCAGTCGCCCGAAGGCAAAGCCTACCTCCCGGCGACGCTCCGCAGGGGCGAGGCGGCGCTGATCCTGATCGGTCCCGAAGGCGATTTTTCGCCCGAAGAGATCACCTTCGCACGCGCGAACGGATTCGAGGAGATAACCCTCGGCGCGCAGCGGCTGCGCACCGAAACGGCCGCAGTGGCCGCAGTGGTGATGGTCTCCGTGGCAAACGGTTAGCGATACGGACAAAACGGTCCGCATCGCCGGTTCCGCCGCACGCCGGCACGGTATAAACAGTATAATTACACACAAATAGCTCATGTTTCTCTATTCACTTCTCGCGCTGGCGGTGGTGACGGCGCTGATATTCGCCGCCCCTCTCAAGGCCAAGGTGTGGGCGACGCTGGCAGTCGTCGCGGCGGGGGCGCTCTGGGCGTCGGCAACGGCCGTCAGAGTGCTTGCCGGCGGACATACCGTACGGTTGTGGGCGACCGACGTCTTCCTCTTCGGAAGCGACGCTGGCTCGATGGACCCTCTTTCGGCGCTGTTCGCGCTGATCGTCTCGGTCGGGGCCGTCGCCGCGGTGCTCTACTCGCGGGGATATCTCGCGCACTACCTCGGACGCAAATCCCCGGCCCACATCTCGCTGCACTACACCGCGCTGGCGACGATGTTCTACGCCATGCTGGGCGTAGTGACCTCCGAAGGCGGATTTTCGTTTCTCTTTTTCTGGGAGCTGATGACCGTCGCATCGTTCCTGCTGATCCTGTTCGACGCCGAGCGCCGCGAAGTGCGCCGCGCCGCGCTGGCCTACGTGATTATGATGCACGTGGGATTCGCCCTGCTGCTCATCGGCTTCGTGCGGTTGGACAGCGTCTGCGGATCGGCCGACTTCGCCCTGTTGGGCGAATATTTCCGCACGCAGCCCGCCCTGCCGCTGTTCGTGGTCTTCCTCGCGGGCTTCGGCATGAAAGCCGGCATGTTCCCGATGCACGTCTGGCTGCCCGAAGCGCATCCCGCCGCCCCGTCGCACGTCTCGGCCCTGATGTCGGGCGTGATGATCAAGACGGGCGTCTACGGCATCCTGCGCGTCACGGCGCAGATCGCCGACTTGCCGACGCTCCGCACCGCAGGCCTGATCCTGCTCGTCGCAGGCATCGTCACGGGACTCTGGGGCGTGATCCTCGCCGCGGCGCAGAACGACGTGAAACGGCTGCTGGCCTACTCGTCGATCGAAAACATCGGCATCGTCCTGATCGGACTGGGCATCGCGGCGCTGGGCAAGAGTTCGGGCAACCAGCTCGCGGCGATCTGCGGACTTTCGGGCGCACTGCTCCACACGCTCAACCACTCGCTGTTCAAATCGCTGCTCTTCTTCGGAGCCGGCAACATACTCTCCCAAACGCACACCACCTCGCTCGACGCGCTGGGAGGGCTGGGCAGGCACATGCCCGTCACGGGCCTGCTGTTTCTGGCCGGCACGACGGCCATCTGCGCCCTGCCGCCGCTCAACGGGTTCGTCTCGGAACTGCTGATCTACCTCGGCATGCTCGACGGCATCGCTTCGGGCAGCGACGTGCTCGCTTCGGCGGCCGGACTGGCCGCACTGGCGCTGATCGGCGGAGTTGTGATTCTGGCCTTCACCAAGCTCTACGGCACGGTGTTCCTCGGCGCGCCCCGCACGCACGAAGTGGCCGAAGCCTCCGAAGTCGATAATTTCCGCATCGCCGCCATGGCGCTGCCGCTGGCCGGAATTCTCTTCATCGGACTCTTTCCGCAGACCGCCGTGAGCGCGGTAACCCGCGCCGCAGGATTTTTCATCCACCACCCCGCCGATGCGGCGGACTACCTGCTGTCGCCCACGCTGGCGGCCGTCAGCCGCACGGCATGGCTGCTGATTCTGGTCGTCGGACTCTTGGCATGGCTTCGCAGCCGCGCCCTGCGCACGCGCAAGGTGACCGACGGCGCGACATGGGGCTGCGGCTTCACCTCGCCCAACGTGCGGATGCAGTACAGCGGCGAATCCTACTCCGAAGGACTGCAGTCTATCGCCACGTCGCTCACGCAGAACAGCGGCGAAGGCGGCGCCGTCGGCAAAGGCGAGATTTTCCCTGCCGCGCACAACTTCGATATCCGCCACAAGGACCGCTTCGACAAACTCTTCGCGGCATGGTGGGTCGAACTGCTGCGCGTGATAAACAAGCGCGCCATGCGCCTGCGTACGGGCAAGATCAACCACTACGTGCTCTTCGCACTGGCGTTTCTGGTCCTGATATTCCTGTTGTCCATCTTTAACCTGATCTGACGATGACGGCACTCAATACACTCCTGATCCTGCTGACGGCCGTCTGCATTCCGGGCCTGATAAACCGCACGCGGGCCGTGCTGGCGGGCCGCCGGGGCATCCGCTTCGCCCAGCACCTCTACGACGTGCGCCTGCTGCTGCGCAAAGGCGCGGTCTATTCGACGACCGCTTCGACGCTGTTCCGCGCCGTGCCGTCGGTCTACCTCGGCTCGGCGATCGTCGCCGCGCTCTTCATCCCCGTCGGGGAGCTGAAACCCCTGCTGTCGTTCGACGGCGACATCGTCTGCTTCGCCTACCTGATGGCTCTCGGCCGCTTCGCGCTGATCCTCGGCGCCATGGACACCGGAAGTTCGTTCGAAGGCATGGGCGCGAGCCGCGAAGCCCTCTACGGCGCGCTGGTCGAACCGGCGCTCATGCTCACGGCCGGCACGCTGGCCCTGCTGGCGGGCCACACGTCGTTCGCCCGAATCTTCGCCGAAGCGGCGACGGGCGACCTGCAGCTGACCGTCCTGCTGGTGCTCACGGCCTACGTGCTGGTGAAGATCGTCTTCACCGAAAGCGGCCGCGTACCGGTGGACGATCCCCGCACCCACCTCGAACTGACGATGATCCACGAAGTGATGTGCCTCGACTACTGCGGCACGGACCTCGGCATGATCAAAATCGCCGGGTGGCTCAAAACCGCGGCGCTCTCGATGCTGGCGGCCGACGCCGTGACGGCGGCGCTCTGCCCCCACTGGTGGGCCGCGGCGCCGCTGGCGGTACTCCTCACCGGACTCTCGGTCGGCGTGGTCGAATCGACGCAGGCCCGCAACAAACTCTCGCGCAACACCACATTCATTCTCACCATCGCGGCTCTGGCGGCTCTGGTTTTCTTCACGGGCTACCTGCTGCAACTAAACATCAGCATCCAATGATACTCCCGCTGGTCATACTCTACGTCATCACGCTCGTCTATCTGGCGATCACCGAACGTTTCCGCAACTTCGCGTCGATCATCGGACTGCAGGGGTGGATTCTCTTCGCCGTCGCCCTGCTGCGCCTGCACGCCATCAATCCGCTGGAACTGATCTTCATCGCCATCGAGACGCTGGCGTTCAAGGCCCTGCTGGTCCCGGCCATCCTCTTCGCCATGATCCGCAAAACCAAGATCAACCGCGTACGCCGCTCCGGATCGTCGCAGTCGGGTTCGCTCCTGCTGTCGCTCATGGCGCTGGCGGTCAGCGCCTCGATCACCTACTACATCGCCGACTCGGCCATCGACCTCGTCTTCTTCGGCGTGGCGTTATACGCCCTGCTGAGCGGCCTGATCCTGATCGTCCTGCGCTCGCGCATCTTCTCGCACATGGTCGGCTTTCTGGTGATCGAGAACGGCGTTTTCCTCTTTTCGATGGCCATAGGCGTCGAAATGCCGCTGCTCATCAACATCGCCATCCTGCTCGACATCCTGATCTCGGTGCTGATGCTGGGCATCTTCTTCACCAAGATCGACGGCAAGATACACGCCGACGACGCCGATTCACTCACCAACGTAAAGGACTGACGCCATGATATACTACCTGATCGCCAGCATCCTGATCGCCGTCGCGGCGCTCTTCGCCCGGACCAAACGTGCGGTTCTCGCCGCCGGCATACTCTTCTACGCCGTTCAGATCGCCGCCGCGGGCCTGCTGCTCTGGGGCGGGCTTTACGACACGACCTCGGCCGCGTTCTTCACCTTCGACGCGCTCGGCACGCTCTTCTACCTGCTGCTCGTCGTCGTCTCGATGTACGTCTTCGGCCACTCGGAAGCCTACCTGCAAGGGGAGGACCTCCGCTCCTACCGTCTCTATTTCGCCCTGCTGATGCTGCTCACCACGGCCATCGCCGGAGCCTATTTCGCCAACAACCTCGCCGTGACGTGGATTTTCCTCGAAGCGACGACGCTCTGCTCGGCGGGCATCATCTACCACCGCCGCACGGCGCAGGCACTCGAAGCGGCGTGGAAATACGTCTTCGTCTGCTCGACGGGCATCGCCATGGCCTATCTGGGAATCCTGCTGCTGGCCGCCGCGACCAAGTGCGAAACGCTTTCGTACGAAGCCGTCGCCGAAGCGGCCTCGTCGGGCAACCCGCTCTACCTGAAGACGGCCTTCCTGCTGATTCTCAGCGGATACAGCTGCAAACTGGAACTGTTCCCGCTCTACACAGTCGGCATAGACGCCAATTTCGCGGCCCCCGCGCCTGCTTCTGCGCTGATCTCCACGGGACTGGTCAACGCCGGATTCCTCGCGCTGCTGCGCGTCTACAAACTGCTCGCCGGAACGGAGGTTTTCCCATGGGTGCGCTCGGTACTGCTCATCGTGGGCATTCTCTCGCTCGGCGTGGGCGCGCTTTTCCTGCGCCGCACCAACAACTACAAGCGCTTCCTCTCCTACTCCACCGTCGAGAACATGGGCATCGCCGCCATCGGGCTGGGCATCGGCGGCATCGGCGTATGGGCGGCGCTGTTCCACGTATTCTGCCATACGCTCGTCAAGAGCAGTCTCTTCCTGCAGATGGCCGTCGTACGGCAGGTGTATGACAGCTACCGCATCAACCGCATCGGCGACTACATCCGCATCAACCGCGTCGGGGCCGTCGGCCTGCTGACAGGCATGGTCGTACTGCTGGCCTTCCCGCCCTCGCCGCTGTTCGTCTCCGAGCTGATGATCCTCAAGCAGGTCATCACCGACCGGAACTGGTGGCTCGTGGCGGGACTGCTGCTGCTCATGTGCATCGTCATCTACTCGTTCGGATCGCGTCTGATCCGGCTCTGCTATCAGCCCAATCAGGACCGCCTGCACCCCTCGAAAGCCCACAAGGCGCTCTCGTGGTCGGCCCTGTCGCTGCTCGCGGCCGCCGTCGTGCTGGGCATGTGGCAGCCGGAACTTCTGCAACGGATCATCACCGAAATCGCCGCGTTATGAAATATTATATAACCGATAATACAGCCCCCGCCGTACCGCTGTCGGAAATTCCCGAAGCGTCGTACGCCGAATTCTACGCCGATCTGGCCGCCAAGCTGGCCGACGCGCGTTACCATATAGCCCACTATTTCGCCCTGCCGCTCGGCGACCGGCTCCGGTTCTTCTGCCTGCTGCTCGACGACGCGGAGGCCAAGGTGCTGATCGCGTCGCACGCCATGGAGTACTACGACGAGCAGGAACTCCCCTCGCTCACGGCCCTGCACCCGCAGGTGCATCCGTTCGAGCGCGACATCGCCGAACGTTACGGCGTGCGTTTCGACGGCATGCCGTGGCCCAAGCCGCTGCGTTTTCCGTTCGACCGGTTCGACCGCGGCAGTACGATGGACAACTACCCCTTCTACACGATGGAGGGCCGTTCGCTGCACGAAGTGAACGTCGGCCCGATTCATGCGGGAATCATCGAACCGGGCGCGTTCCGCTTCATCTGCAACGGCGAACAGGTGCTCCACCTCGAAATCGCGCTGGGATACCAGCACCGCGGCGTCGAGCATGAATTCGAGACTACGGCCAACCGCCTGCGGCAGATGTGTCTCGCGGAAGCCGTCGCGGGCGACAGCGCCGTGACCCACGCCGCCACGTTCGCGTCGGCGGTCGAGAAACTCACGGGCGGCGTCCCCTCCGCACGGCTCGGCGTCGAACGCGCCGTGGCGCTCGAACTGGAACGGATGGCGATGCAGATCGCCGACACGGGCGCGCTCTGCATGGACGTCGGCTACCAGCTGGGACAGGTGGCCTGCGAAGCGCTCCGGACGATGACGATCAACACCACGCAGGCGTGGTGCGGCAACCGCTTCGGCAAGGGGCTGATCCGCCCCGGCGGCACGAACCATCCGCTGACGGCCGAAAAGGCGGAGACGATCCGCCGCAACGTCGCGCAGATCGCCCGCCGTTACGACGAAGTGCGCCGCGACATCAAGTCGTCGCCGACGCTGCTGGCCCGCTTCGAGCAGTGCGGCATCGTGCCGCGCGAAGAGATGCTGCGCATCGGCGGCGTGGGTCAGGCGGCCCGCGCGAGCGGCGCGGCCCGCGACATCCGCGCCACGCACCCGTGGGGCGTTTTCGCAGGAACGATCCGGCACGAAAGCATTGTCAAACGCCACGGCGACGTGATGGCCCGCCTGATGGTGCGCTGCCGCGAGGTGCTGCAATCGGCCGGGTATATCGACCGCCTGCTGGCGGACTACACGCCGGGGAGCCTGCCGGCACCCGATTATGCCGCTCCGCCCGCACCCGATTCGCTCGCGTTCGGGCTGGTCGAGGGATGGCGCGGCGAAACGTGCCACGTCCTGCTGACCGACGCCCAAGGCCGGATCGCCGCCTGCCGCATCAAGGACCCCAGCCTGCACAACTGGCTGGCGCTGGCGCTGGCCGTGCGCGGCGAAGGCATTTCGGACTTCCCGATCTGCAACAAGAGTTTCAACCTCTCCTACTGCGGCCACGATTTGTAAAGACGAAAGACATGATACTACCGAAAATAAAAGTACTGCGCAGCCACGGGAAGCAATACATTCCCGATCTCGACGCCGTCGAACTGACCGAAGAATTCCGCGGACGGCCCCACCTGACCGAAACCCCGGACACCGCGGACCTCGAACGGGCAGCGGCAATCTGCCCCACCGGGGCGCTGACCACCGCGCCGCTCTCGCTCGACCTCGGCCGCTGTCTCTTCTGCGGCGAATGCGCCCGCACGGCGCCGCGCAACATCCGCTTCACGAACGACTACCGCATCGGCTCGCCGACGCGCGAAGGACTCGTCGTGCGGCCCGGCGACAAGTGCGTGCGGTTCGACCCCGCGGCCGTACGGCCCGAAATCGGCCGCTACTTCGGCCGCTCGCTCCAACTGCGCGAGGTCTGCGCCGGGGGCGACGCATCGGTCGAAATGGAACTCAACGCCACGGGCAACGTCAATTTCGACTTGGGACGTTACGGCATCGGCTTCACCGCTTCGCCCCGCCATGCCGACGGCGTGGTCCTCACCGGCCCCGTAACGGCGAACATGGCCGAAGCGCTCGACATCTGCTACGACGCCGTGGCCGAGCCCAAGTTACTGATCGTCTGCGGTTCGGAAGCCTGTTCGGGCGGCCTGTTCGCCGGCAGCCGCGCCGTGGACCGCACATTTTTCGATACGCACGCCGCCGATCTCTGGCTGCCGGGCGCCCCGACGCATCCGATGACCTTCATCGACGGCATCCTCAACCTGTTAGGCAAGAAAAAACGCGAATGACCATGCAACGACTCCGAACGATTTTCGCCTCGTTCTTCAAGATCGGGCTTTTCACCTTCGGCGGCGGATACGCCATGCTGCCGCTCATCGAGCAGGAGCTGATCGCCAAGCGCGGATGGATCGAGCACAAGGAATTCTTGGACCTGCTGACCCTCGCGCAGTCGGTTCCCGGACCGATCGCCATCAATACCTCGGTATTCGTCGGCTACAAGATGCGGGGTCTCAAAGGCGCCGTCGCGGCACTGCTGGGCAGCGTCCTGCCGTCGTTCGTCATCATCCTCGCAATCGCCCTGATGTTCGCCGACATCCGCCACAATCCGGTCGTGGACGCGGCCTTCAAGGGCATGCGCCCGGCTGTCGTTGCGCTGATCGTGGTGCCGGTTTTTTCGCTCGCGCGCGGCATGCACTGGTCGATGTTCTTCGTCATCGCGGCGGCGGCCTTCGCCGTATGGTATCTGGGCTGGTCGCCGATCTACATCCTGATCGCCGCCGCCGCGATCGGCATTTCATGGACGCTGCTCATCACTAAAAAGGCAAAAAAATGATCTTCTGGCAACTCTTCGCAAGTTACCTCAAAATAGGGTTCTTCGGCTTCGGCGGCGGATACGCCATGCTCTCCCTGATCCAGAACGAAGTGGTCGTACAGCACGCATGGATGACCAACGCCGAATTCGCCGACATCGTGGCCGTCTCGCAGATCACGCCCGGCCCCATCGCCATCAACTCCGCGACCTACGTCGGCTATACCGTCGGCGCGCAGGCCGGAAACGAGTGGTGCGGCATTCTGGGAGCGGCGCTGGCGACATTCGCGGTCTGCCTGCCCTCGCTGACGCTGATGCTGCTCATCACGCGCTTCTTCCTGCGGCTCAAGCAAAATCCGCTCGTCGAAGGAGCCATGAAAGGCATGCGGCCCGTGGTGATCGGCATGATCGCGTCGGCGGCGCTGCTGCTGATGTTCCCCCATAGCAAAGCCCCCGACGAGCAGAATTTCATCGACGGCTGGAGCTGGGCGCTGTTCGGCGGCGTCTTCATCGCTTCGGTCAAAAAAGTGAATCCCATTCTGTTGATCGCCCTCTCGGCCGCGGCGGGAATCCTGATCTATTACGTATTCTGACCCCGTCCCTCTCCTATAAAAACGGCCGGAGCGCATACGCCCCGGCCGCTGTTTTCCCGACAGTCGCCGATCACACCACGGCGACGACCGCCGCACCCGCCAGCAGCAGGAACAGGAAGACTCCGAGACACAACAGCCCCAGAACGGCTATGAACGTGCCGATACAGCCCCAGCGCTGATCGCCGCCCGGCAGCGGATCGGTCAGCAGAGTTATGATCAGGCCGACGAGCGGCGTGAAGATCAGGCTCAGCAGGAAAGCCAGCCCGAAGCCGATGCGCCGGCGGCTGCCGATGATACCCACCAGAACGGCCAGCAGGCAGCCGCTCAGCAAACCGAACAACAGAGTCAGAATAGCCATAATCGAAATCTTTTAGCGGATGAAACGGTAATAGGTCCCCAACGGCAGCTGCTTGCCCGCTCGGTCGGTGAAACAGAGTTCGCCGTACTGCTCTTCGAGCGGCGCGCCGAAGGCCTGCCGCACGGCGGTACGGGCCAGCGTGGACGAAAGGCCCATCGAGTAGAGGTTCAACACGAGAAACGCCCCCTGCGGCTCCAGCAGCTGCGCGCAGCAGGCGAGCATCTCGCAGATATTCTCCTCCAGAATCCACTTCTCGCCGTTGGCGCCGCGGCCATAAGCCGGGGGGTCGAGGATAATGCCGTTGTAGCGGCTGCCGCGCCGCACTTCGCGCCGGACGAATTTGAGCGCGTCTTCCACGATCCACCGGATGCCGTCCAGCCCGCTCAGCTCCATATTTTCGCGCGACCATGTCACGACCTGCTTCACCGAATCGACATGCGTCGTCTCCGCCCCGGCGGCGCGCGCCGCAAGGCTCGCGCCGCCCGTATAGGCGAAAAGGTTCAGCACGCGGGGCGTAACCGGTTTTCGCGGCGCAGTCCGGCCCTTCGGCGCCGCTCCGGCCGGAACGCCCTCGGATGCGATTGTGTCCGGAGCGCCCGCAGGAGCGGTTGTGTCCGGCATCGCATCCGGCGCCTTTCCGCCCGCAATCCCCATCGCAGCGGCTCCGCCCGAAGCCAGCGCCCGGCAGTTGTCGTAGATGAAATTCCAGTTGGCGGCCTGCTCAGGGAAGATGCCGACGTGCTTGAACGAGGTGAGTCCCAGCCGCATGCGCAGCCGCATCCCCTTATAGGCGTAATCCACCGTCCAGCGCGAGGGCATTTCGGGACCGAGACGCCACTCGCCGCGCTCCTCGCTGCGCGTATCGCGCAGAAAGGAGGCATCGGCCGCACGGCGCCACTCCTCCTCGGAGAGCGTCCGCCGCCAGATGGCCTGCGGTTCGGGACGCCGCGTAACGTAACGCCCGAAGCGTTCGAGCTTCTCGAAATCGCCCGTGTCGATCAATTCGTAATCCCCGAAAGCGGGTGTCAGCTGTTCTTGCATAAAAAATCTTCTTTATTTTATCGTCGGCCTGAGCAGGAAGCGGAACGTATAGTCGCCGTAAGGCACCCGGAACCGCTCCTCCGGCAGTTGTCCCCAGCTGTCGATACAGCCCAGTCCGGACTGCCGCAGATCGAAGTTCACGAACGTCGCGTCGCGCGCCGTGAGCGTTCCCGAATGCTGCTGGGGCGGGAAATTCGACACGTCGAGATCGGCCGTCGCATAGGGCAGCGCCGATGCCGAGAAAGGAGCGTCGGAGAGGATCGTCAGCCCCGTGCCCGAACTGTCGGCCACGGTCCACCAGCGCACGTCGCTCTTGGTGCCCGACTCCTGCGGACGCACATATTCGTCGTGATACTGGTCGGCGACACGCTGTTCGTAAAGCCCCAGATCGGCCGACGAGAGCCGGTCGGCATAGTTTTCATGTTCGCCGCGGCCGTAGTAGATCACGCGGTCGTAACGCGCCGGCATCGTGAGCGTCATGCCGTAGCGCAGCAGGTTGGGAACCTTGGCCGACTTGCCGGCGGTCATCCGTTCCGTCACCTCCATTTCCCCCGCGCCGTTGATCCGGTAGGTCAGCGCGAGCGTCGCTTTCACGGCGGGAAGCTCGTAAAGCGCTTCGACGACCGCCACGCCGTCCTTCACGCCGGCGTCGAGTTTCGTGAGTTTCAGTTCGGGATTCTTCCAGACCGCGAGTTTGCGGTCGAGCTTTGCGCCGAGGTCGTTCTCGGTCGGAGCGCGCCAGAACTGCGGACGCAGCTCGGCGCCTTCGGCCATCAGTGCACGGCCATCGACGTCGTAGGCGCAGAGGAAGCCGTCGCGCGAGAAGAACATCTCCCACGTCTGGCCTGCAACCCGCGTGCCGCGCTCCCATGCAGTCACCTCGACGGGACGTTCCGACGCAGCAAAACCGAACCCGGCTTTGCAGTCGTACTCACGCACGACGAACTGCTGCTGCGCCGCCGTATGGCCGATGTCCAACAGCGGCCGTTTGTTTTTCAGTTTGTAGGCCACGTTCACCAGCAGCTCCTTGGCCTGCGGGCAGAAATCGGCAGAGGTAAAGCCCAGCGTATAGGTGCGCCGCTGCCGGGGCGCGACATCGAGTTCGCCGATACGGCCGGCCTTCACGACCCGACCGTCGGCGACCAGTTCCCACGTCAGTTCGTAATCGTCCAGCCCCACGAAGAAGTTCTCGTTGTACACCTCCACGCGACCCTGCGCCGGATCGAGAAGCTCGGTCCAGATATTCTGATACTGCCGCTTCACCTCGTATGCGTGCGGATGCCACGTGCGGTCGGGCGCGATGATGCCGTTGCAGTTGAACGAATTGTCGGTCGCGTCGTAGTTGTTGAAATCGCCGCCGTAGAGGAACGACACGCGGCCGTTCTTTTCGTAGCGGGCGAGTCCCTGATCGACGAAGTCCCAGATGAATCCGCCCTGATACGACGGATATTGGCGCACCAGTTTCCAATAGTGGTCCAGACCGCCCATCGAGTTGCCCATGGCATGCGCGTATTCGCACTGGATCAGCGGTTTGGAGGGGTTGTTCTTCAGGTATTTCTCGCACTGCGCATAGTCCCAGTACATCGGGCAGATGATGTCGGTAAACGCACCGTCCCGATCGTACACGGCGCGTTCGTAATGCACCGGACGCGACGCGTCGTAATCCTTGATCCAGCGGTAGCAGGCCTCGAAGTTGGGCCCCATGCCCGCCTCGTTGCCCATCGACCAGACGATGACCGAGGGATGGTTCTTGTCGCGCAGCACCATGCGCTGGTTGCGCTCCATATGCGCCTGCGCGAAGGCGGGTACCTTGGCCAGCGTCTCTTCGCCGTAGCCCATGCCGTGCGACTCGACGTTCGCTTCGTCCACGACATAAATGCCGTACTCGTCGCAGAGTTCGTACCACTGCGGGTCGTTGGGATAGTGGCTCGTACGCACGGCGTTGATGTTCATCTCTTTCATGATGCGGATATCCTCGATCATCCGCTCGCGGCTCACCACATAGCCCCCGATCGGGTCCATCTCGTGGCGGTCGGCGCCCTTGATCAGCACGGGCTGTCCGTTTACGAGCAGCTGCGCATTCCGGATCTCGACCGAACGGAAGCCCACGGGCTGCGTCACGGTTTCGGTCACGTTCCGCCCGTCAGACACGTCGATCCGGAGCGTATAGAGGTTAGGCGCCTCGGCCGACCACTTCGCGGGATCGGCGACACGGAAAATATACCCGGCTTTGCCGCCCGCCGGCCTGATCTGCTGTTCGGCCACCGCCTCGCCCGCCGCATCCAGCAGCGTCAGGCCGACCGATTTCACGCGCGGGGTCGTCTCCACTTCGACGTGCAGCTGGGCGTCCCTATAATCGGCGTCGAGCGTCGGGGTGATGCGCACGTCTTTCAGGTGGGCCTTGTCGCGGGCCGTCAGCGTCACGCCGCGGGCGATGCCCGAAAAACGCCAGAAGTCCTGATCTTCGAGGTAGGTGCCGTCCGACCAGCGGAACATCTGCAGGGCGATCAAGTTTTCGCCCGGCTTCACGAATTTCGTGACGTCGAATTCCGCCGCAAGCTTGCTGTCCTCGCTGTAGCCGACGAAACGGCCGTTGATCCAGACATAGACGTTCGACGTCGCCGAGCCGATCGAAAGAAAAATATCCTTGCCGCTCCACGATGCCGGCACCTCGAACGTATGCCGGTAGGAACCGACATGGTTTTCGGCGTCGGGCACGTGCGGCGGATCGTTCTCGAAATTGCCGCGCCACGCATAGCCGATATTCACGTAGAGCGGGTCGCCGTAACCGTTCAGCTCCCACATCCCCGGCACGGGCATCGCGCCCCACGACGCATCGTCGTAATCCTCCTGCCAGATACCGGAGGGACGCTCCGAAGCGTTGCGCACCCAGTGGAATTTCCACACGCCGTCGAGCGGCATGCTCTCGCCCGCCGCAAAGGTCGAGTGCATCGGCAGACGGTTGATTTCATTGACGGCAGGGTCCTGCCATTCGCGGCCGGTCTGGGCCGAAGCGGCCAACGCGCCCGAAAGCGCCGCCGCAAGGATCAAGAGAGTCTTTTTCATCGGTTATGGTTATGGTTTTGGTTTCGCAGTCTCTTTACGGGTGCAGTCCACCAAGCTCATTTCGCAGCGGACGCAGTCGAATTCCAGCCGGTAGCGGTTCGCGCCGCGCTCCAGCCAAAGATCGCCCTTCAGCCGCGGCCGCTCCTTGAGGCATTCGCCGATTTCGCGGCGGATGCAGTAGGCCGAGCGCATCACCCGACGCCCGGCGGTCGTGGCCGCGAGGTCGAGCCCCCGCTCGATTTGCCGGACGCCGTGGTCGCGGTAAAACGCTTCGGCAAGACGGTTGGTGACATTCTCCTCGGCCGAAAGCGTCTCCGACGGATACTCCGCCGCGCCCTCAGGCTGAATCCGGTGCTCGACGCCCCGCGCCAGCCGGGCCTGCAGCAGGACGGCAAGCCCTTCGCGCCGCAGCTGCGACGCCAGCGACGCCGGAACGAACCATTCGGCTCCCTGCACCTCGGCCGAGCGCACCGCAAAAATCGTATCGCCGCTTTTCATGGCCTGCGTCCGCCTGTCTCTTATACACATCTG